>ERZ1066124.8-NODE-8-length-291889-cov-27.114240_pt1 | contig 291889 bp, 305 predicted proteins | sample MGYA00382771_ERZ1066124 | MGnify/ENA primary metagenome ERZ1066124 (study PRJEB33369, sample SAMEA5778354) | biofilm metagenome | biome: Industrial cooling water; feature: Water cooling tower basin; material: Biofilm | place: United Arab Emirates | collected... | reverse complement strand
AATTGTAGTTTTCTTTTATTATACTTAGACTCTTTCGACTTTTGCAGGAAGTCTACTGATAATATTCGTCGGTGCGTAGATAACGGCTTTTGATGTGGGGTGAGAGTGCTTCACAACTGACACTATCGGCAATGATTCTACCACCTACAGCATCGGCACCTCGCGCTATTTCGAGTAAGGTTGCGGTGATCCAAGTGGGTGAAACTTGACTATCTCCATCAATAGAGGCAATGACTCCATGTTTACAAGCCAACTGAGAAAAACGATAGTAAGCTTCGTCCATTAACATTTGTCTAACTCGACCAATATAAGCTTCATGAGGTGGAAGTTTTTTTTCTACAATATGAAGCCTAAAGTCAGAATGTTGTTCGGCAAAACGACGAGCGTGCTGGCGAAAGCCAGATCCCTGCGGGATCGCCGCAGTATCATCCTCACAATTATTAGCAAAAACAATGACTTCATATCGTTTGTAATCAAGTGGTTGACCATTAAAATCGACTTGATGATATAAAGCATTTAAGCACCCATCTATTAGTTCTGCTTCATCTCGGACAGGCACAATTACGCAGACTTCGCATTCTATAGTAGGTGGAACTTGGACTAGGAGGGAATCAATAGGCTTTTTTGAACAGCACAAATCATTATTAATTGTTTCTCTAAAGCGAGGCTTCATAACATTTTTAAGCGTGAGGGAATTTATTATATAAACACTGCTATTTAAAGTTTTCTAACAGTTGTAATGTTAGTATATAGCACTTATTTAAGCGAGAAAATATATTTTTTGGGCGATCATTAACTTTAGCTCATCTGAGAAAATATGTTTGATTTAGGATATATTTAGGCAAAAATGCAATTCAGTCACAATCATTTTTATAAAAAAAAAAGCTAAAAACTAAATAATTCTGTCAATTTTTATACTAATTAAGAATTGTTTCTATTTTGTCGAGCAACTTCTAGATATAATCGATATTCGCTACGAGCGATCGCCTGATAAATTGCAGGCACAGATTCGGGTTCAACCGAGATAGCAGTAACTCCCCATTCTACTAAAGAATCAATTAATTCAGGATATTGAACTACCGCTTGACCACAGATTGAACAGGGAATTCCTAAGAGTTTAGCTTGTTGAATGAGTTGTTTAAATGCCATTTGCATCGCGGGATGATAAGCGTTATAGTGTTGGCTTAATTGTGCATCTTCGCGCTCAATTCCGAGTAGTAGTTGAGTTAAATCATTACTACCAATTGCGATCCCCTGTACACCAGCTTTAACATATTCGGGAAGTAAAAAAAGAACCGATGGAACTTCTGCCATTATCCAAACTTGGAATAAGGGCAATTGAGTTAAACCTGTTTGAATAATGCGCTGTTGACAAAAACGGAATTCATCAACACTTCGTACAAAAGGTAAGATTAATTTAATGTTGTAATAGCCTTGTTTTTGCAGATGTTGAATAGCTTGTAGTTCCAAATCAAATAAAATCGGATTTTGAAGATAATTATAGGTACCTCGTTTTCCTAAAGTTGTTTCCAAACTATCAAAAGAACGGTAAAATACTGGTTTTGGGTGAAAAGCTTGGACAAATGGCTCAATCAGTTCTATTAATTTTTTCAGCAATTGTTTTTGAAAAGCGGCTTCTAAAATATTTTCTAAAGGATGTTTAGCAAACCATTCAGATAACAGCCATTCCGAGCGTAGTAAGCCAATTCCATCTATCGGTAAACCCGTTATTTTCTCAATTGAACTTTTTTGACTAATATTCACCATTAATTGATTCACAATCGGATAATTAATCGATTCAGTATTAGGATTAACATTATTTTGATTTGAACTAGCAGATAATGTTAGTGCTTTTCCTCGATGAATTTTACCCGTATTTCCATCTAAAAAAATCGTCTCACCTGATGTAAATAATCGAGTAGCATTAGGAATACCGACAACTGCAGGGATGTCTAATTCTCTAGCTATAATTGCACCATGACTGGTCATACTTCCTTGTTCTAAAATTAGACCCGATGCTTGTTTTAATAAGGGTAGCCAAGCTGATGTTATTTCACGGGTAATCAGAATTTGTCCTGTAATTTTTAAGTCTAATTGTGTCGGTAGTTCTGAAATAATTGAAATTGGTGCAGTGACGAATCCTGATGAAGCTCCTAAACCTTGAATTACATTAGAATTTGAAGAAAAATTGCTACTCTCAGCCAAAGAATGTAATTGATTAAATTGAACTTTTAAGATATAGAACTGAGGTGACGGCTCGGTGATTAAACACCAGTCAATTCCAGTTATTGTAGGATTTTCTAGCCATAAATTTCGCGCTATTTTAAATAACTGAGCTACTAAATCATCATTTAAACAGTAACTTTCCTGTTTTTCTAAATTTAATGAGTTGAGCTTTAGTAAATCAGACTCATCTTCATCAAATTCGGTTTGAACTTGATAAGCACAATATTTAATTCCCAATTGTTTTCGGATGATCCTTCCAGTTTGATAATTTACCTCATAAAGATCTGGATAAACATCACCATTTAACAAACTATAACCAAGTCCCCAAGTTGCTTGTATTTGTATTGAATGAGGCTGAATTAATATTTTTCCTGTAACTGTAACATTGTTTAGCGGTTGCACTAAAATCGCTAAATTGACTTTTTCTAAAGGAATTTCCAAACGTTGCCAGTAAAATAAACTTTTTGCACTAAATAATTCTGACCAAACTTTTTTTAGAGTTAATTCAATTGATTCTACTTGATTCCAACATACTTGAGAAGAAAGTAACCCAGATGGATATTTTGCAGAAGTAGATGGTAGTGAAAGAGAAGTCCGAAAAATTAAAGTATTAGAGTTTAATTTCTTGGCTGCCTCTACAATAGTAGCCAACTCGTCTAAAGGTAATTGAGTATTTAGAATTGCATGACGACTATTTTGAGCAATTAACTGTAAAGCTTTGGGATTATCAATATCAAGATATAATGAAGATTGCGGAAAATCAGCAAGTAATGATTTAAAATCTTCCAACTTTTCTAAAAAAGCCTGAAACGTAGTCGTATTGACGACAAAACCTGAAAAAACTGGATAGCCTTTCTGCATCAGACGATTCAACAGAAACGCTTTTTCACCTACTTTATTCCGTTCTGACGCTTGAATTTGATTTAGCCAATGGAGAATCACCAAGGATATAGTTAAGACAACAGGGTCTAACAATAAAAATCAATCAATAAAACAGCGTGTATCTTTTTTGTGGTTGCTACTAACTCATTAAACACTAACTATTATCTTTATTGTGCATGGTTTATTCATCGGATCTCAGAAATCTTAAGACATTTCTTAGGGTTTATGATAGTGATGACGTGTTTTTAACCTGAGCGAGTCTGTTAAAATAGCTAACTGATTTATCTTTATCCTAAGTCTAAGCCATGACATCACTCAATGACGGTATTGCTCAATTTTATGACGCTTCTAGTCAACTTTGGGAACAGGTCTGGGGCGAACATATGCACCATGGCTATTATGGTAGGGGTGGTACACATAAACTAAATCGACGACAGGCACAGATTAACCTCATTGAAGAACTTCTTAGTTTTGCTCAAATCAAAACAGCAAGCAATATTCTAGATGTCGGCTGTGGAATAGGGGGTAGTACCCTTTATCTGGCTGAAAAATTTAAGGCTACTGCGACAGGAATCACCCTTTCACCCGTTCAAGCCGCTAGAGCCGACGAAAGAGCAAAAAATGCTTTTTTAGAGGGCAATGTCTCGTTTCAGGTCGCTGATGCCCTAAATTTGCCTTTTGCCGCTAATTCTTTCGATCTGGTGTGGTCATTAGAAAGCGGGGAACACATGGCGGATAAGACGCGATTTTTAGAGGAGTGTTATCGGGTTCTTAAACCAGATGGTTTGTTGATTTTTGCCACCTGGTGTCATCGTCCTACCAATTCTCTAGCAGGTGATTTAACTGCAGATGAGAAAAGGCATTTAGAGGAGATTTATCGCGTTTATTATTTACCCTATGTGATTTCTTTGCCCGAATATGAAGCGATCGCATCGAATTGCGGGTTTAAAAATATTATCGCCGATGATTGGTCTACGGCGGTGGCACCTTTTTGGGATATCGTCATCGAATCTGCAATAGATCCTAAAGTTATTACAGGTTTACTCCAAAGTGGTTGGACAACGATTCAAGGGGCATTAGCATTAGGTTTAATGAGTCAAGGCTATGAACGGGGTTTAGTACGTTTTGGGGTTTTGTGTGGCAGAAAGTAAAAATCGTTATGATTAAAGAAAAAAGGACGAATTTGGGAGAATAACGCAGATAAACTTAAAGTAAGCAATAACGTAATCATCGAAGGTTCTGAGACGCTAATCGAGTCAAATTGAGGACTAAATTCAGCTTGGAACTTGCTGTAAAAAAGTGCAGTAGTTCCTTCATAACCCGAATCGGTGCCGAAATACAACCACGCAGAGCCTAAATCATCGGTACGAAAAGTAAACTTGTCGGTATTATTATTGCGCTTAATCAAAGCATAGTCAAAAGTTCCATCATCAGGTTTGGCAATGTCTCCCAAAACAACCGAATCATTCCCACTTTCACTTTGATTGCCTTGATCGATATTAAGTCGGATTACACCTTCATCAGGGTCGTTGATGATCGGTAATGGTTCTACTAGCGTAGCACCCGCTTTAAGAAAAACGCTATTAGCTGGACTACCGCCAATTCCTGCACTTCCGTCGGGAGCATTGCTTGCCAGTTCAATGTCAAAAGTTACTGAATAGTTGGTCTGAGGAGTCAAACCAGTTACCTGATTACGAAAATACATGAATAAGTCATCGCTGCGGTTATCACCTGTAATAAATAATGCTTGTTTGTCTCCTACAGTCGAAGGAAGAGGAAGCCATCCAAAATCTAAATTATAAAAATCTTCTTGTCCGAGTGGATAATCAGCAAATCCTTCTTGCCATCCCTGAGTCCCTTCAGAAAAATCCCAAGAGAAAACGATCGATTTTTTTGCCATCTCTAAAAAAATATTCTGGTACTCAGCCCAGAATACTATCTTTTTTGTTTTAGATTCAATACCTTTTAAGTCGCAGCCATCGCCCGAATAATATCACCTCTTGTAATGATCCCAATGACTTTTTCATCTGTATCATCTGTTACCAAAAGGCGGCCAATTTTATGTTCAGTCATTAAATGCGCCGCTTCTCGAATGGTTTGAGAGGGTTTGACTGTTATTGGTTTATTAGTCATGACTTCCCCGACAGTTTGCCCTAAAACCTTATGGACTAACTTTTCATGACGATTCGGATTTTGGAGATAGATGACACTATCAAGAAACATAATATAAGGTGGTGGGTCAATTCCCGTCTCTTGCCACATCAAATCAGTTTCGGAGATCACACCGACTAATTTATTGAAATCATCAACGACAGGCAACCCACTAATTTTTTTTTCCGCGATAACTTGAATTGCCTCTTGTAGTGAGGTCTGAGGCGTTACCGTGATTGGGTTAGGGGTCATCACTTCGGCAACCGTTTTCGTCATGGTTTACCCAAAAATAACACTTTCCTTTCTTATTGTAGGAAATTTAGTCGCTTGAGCCAAGAACAGATATAAATGTATACGTTGACCGCGACTTGAGGAACGAGAGTAACACAAGCATCGGTCTACATGAGTGATTATTTACAATCAAAAGGGCTTGTCTCCCTAATGTGATAACCTAAGATTAAATTTTTAATCTCTTTTTTATGTCTTCTTCTGTTTCTACTCATTTAATATCAAATCACTCATGGCAAAAATCTGAGTTATTTTTATCGATCGTTGTTCCTATTTATAATGAATTTGATAGTCTTCCCAAGTTAATTGATACTATTGCCAGCACTTTACAGTCTGAACAATACAATTATGAAATTCTCTGTGTTGATGATGGCTCAATAGATGGCTCAAGTGAACTTTTAACAAATCTTGCTCATTCTCGTTCTGATTTAAAAGCGATTATTCTACGGCGAAATTATGGGCAAACGCCAGCAATGGCCGCAGGATTTAAACACGCTAAAGGACAAATTATTATTACTCTAGATGGGGATTTACAAAATGATCCAAAAGACATCCCAAAACTGATTAATAAACTCGATGAGGGTTATGATTTAGTCAGTGGTTGGCGCAAAAATCGTCAAGATAATAAGGTTAAACGCTTACTTCCTTCTAAAATTGCTAATTGGTTAATCGGACAAGTCACGGGTGTTAAATTGCATGACTACGGTTGTTCACTAAAAGCTTATCGTGCTGAAGTTGTAGCTGACTTAAATCTATATGGAGAATTACATCGTTTTCTACCCGCATTAGCTTATATCGAAGGGGCAAAAATCGCCGAAATTCCAGTACAACATCACGCCCGTCGCTATGGTCAAAGTAAATATGGTTTAGGACGAACTTTTCGGGTTTTAATGGATTTATTTACCATCTTTTTTATTAAAAAGTTTTTAACCCGTCCAATGCACATTTTCGGATTATTTGGGCTATGTGCGACTTTTTTGGGAATGATTTTAGGAATCTATTTAACTTTTATTAAACTATTTTTCGGTGCCGAAATTGGCGATCGTCCTTTACTAATTTTAGCGGTACTCCTATTTATGACAGGTATTCAACTCTTTAGTTTTGGTTTATTGGCAGAACTGGGGATGCGAACCTATCATGAATCACAAAAACGGCCTATCTATCGCGTACGGGAAGTGGTGGAACAAGAAGAAACAGTAAGCCATGAGCAACCCGATTAATTTATAATGAAAAATAGCTCAATAATTAAAGCGCATCGTATTCAATAAATAGGCTATTTAAAAATATGGGGAAAATTTGGGAATTAGATTACTATTCACGTCCTGTTTTAGATGACGAAAAAAAGAAATTATGGGAAGTCTTAATCTGCGAATCTCCTACAGAAATTACTCAAAAACCAGAAACTCTGTTTAAATATTCCGAATTTTGCTCAAATAAAACTGTTAATTCTATTTGGTTACAAGAAGCCATCCAAAAAGCGATCGCTCAAGCAGGAGAAACACCGCAAAAGATTCGTTTTTTCCGCCGTCAGATGAATAATATGATCCTCAAAGCGTGTGAAGATTTAGGAATTACCGCAGCCCCTAGCCGTCGGACTTATGCTCTAAATTCTTGGCTTGAGCAGAGAAATCAATCGTTTTATCCCGAACAATCTGGCTATGATGAAAATTCGGCTAAGTCTTTATCTGTACAATATCCTCCTCTAGCAGCGATTCCACTTCCTGATGCGGTTAGAGTCGATAGGGGGGATAAATGGGCGTTTGTCAATTTAGAAGCGTCGGCATTTGCAGATATGAAAGAATGGGATATTGCTTTTGGTGAAGCGTTTCCTCTCTCAATAACGGAACTCTCACCTGATACCCCCATCCCTGGAATTATTGTCTATTCATCTCGCGCCCTACCTCTCGCTGCTTGGATGTCTGGATTAGAATTAAGTTATCTCCAATTTGAATCGGGTTCGCGTCCAATTGTACGTTTAGAAACAGGAGCAAGTGACAGTTGGATTTTAGCGACAGTTAATGATGCAAAAACTATATCAGAAGCTAAAGGATTTGAAGCCAAAAAAGAAAAGGCTCAAAAAGTCCATTTTTTGGCCATTCAAGTCTCACCAGAATCCGAATCTTTTACAGGATTTTGGCTACTTAAAGAAGAAAAGTTATAGTTTTTGCCGTTTGATTAAAGTTGATACTCCTAACCCTCCTAAAACAGCAATTGCCGTTAATAATGAGGGTTCTGGAACATTGACGGCTACAGGTTCAGCGTAAACAAAATCATCAACCGCTACTAGATCTGTACCATTTTGGGGATCATCGGCAGGGCCTGAAATAATGGTATTTCCTTGGAGATCAAAGATCGTATTGTTTCCTAAGTTTAATTCAACACTGGTCACAATTGGCTCATCAAATAATACCCCTAAAAAAGAAGGTTCACCACTAGAAGCAGGATCAACAAAGAACTTACCTAAACTCCTTGAGCCACTAAAGTATTCAATAAAACTGGTACTCGGTAACTCGACATCAAGAAAAATCGCCCCAAAACCCCGTGTACCTGCTTGTTGAAAACTCCCTGGAATCGTAAAGCTTTGATCAATTTCGTTATTATCCTCGCCAAAATGGGCAAAGATATTATTAGGACTAAACGGAGGAAATTGACCCGCTACACCAGGATTAACACTTTCAAAACCATCCCCACTAACAACATATTCTTCATCGTACAGTGTGCCACGATCGAGAAACAGATCATCTGGAATTGTAACAACTTTATTAGGGACAATTGTTTCTATACCTGCACCTGCACCCGAACCATCTAGCGGTACACCATCCCAGTTTATTGTCCGAAAACCACTCCCCTGTGAACCAGAAGCCGCACCATTATTCACTCCACCAATAGCGGTTTGATAATTGGTAAACGCTGTGGCAGCATTTGCTCCAGTACCGCGAAATTCGATCGTAGCAGCTTGTGAGGGCAAGCTAACACCAAAAATGCCAGCAATTGTCAAGAATTTAAAAATATTGAGTTTGATTTGACTATCCATGAAATATCCTCCTATTGATGAAAACAAATAAATCGTATAGGAAATTAGCGAACCAAGCTGATGACTTGCTCGTTATTGTGACGACAAAAATGTTTAAGTAAAATGTGTTTTTATATTATCTGAAGCTCATAAAAACACGCTAGGAATTTTAGGCACTTTAACAAAAAAAGTGTTGTTATTTCTCAATACTGATGAACTAGGTTTAAAATAGCCATTTCAATTTTTATGACTCGCATCAGGTAAAAAAGATTTTTTGGCCAGTGGTAACTCAAACAACAATTTTTAGGATGAGAGTTTAATCGTTATCCCATCGCTCTTGATTAATCAAGTCATCAATGCGATCCCGTAATAAAAAATTATGTTCCTCTAAAACATATTCTAAACAAGTCCAGATCCTAGGAGGAAGATAGCAACTGAGTATATATATCGGTTGATGACGGTGGATATATCCTTGTAATACTAACTGTCTCGCTTCTTCCCTAAGAACTTCTAGAGAATGTCTCATTGCTGATTGAACCATAATTTTTCCTCCTAACACCTAATTATTGATTCAGCTTAACTGTCTCTTGTGTCAGAGGAATGACAGACGGATGACAAAGATTTGTCGGCCAATTATCGTATTTTGTTTTGTTTTTGATTCATTTATAATACAAATATAATGTGTTAGAGCATTTCATGTTTTTCAATTTGACAATCTAGCTAAAGAAAGTTACGTCTCTATTCCTCTAAAATTTATAATATCAAGCGTTATCAGCAGGTATGTCAAAAGTTATGGCTATTAATCGTCGTCATTTTTTAATTTTATGTGGAACACTAACCGCCGCAACTGCGCTCGAAGCTTTATCTCATCCAACGCTTGCTCAAACAACACCCCAGGCACAAGATGAACCTTTTAAATTACCGCCGCTTCCCTATGCTTATAATGCACTAGAGCCTTATATTGATGAAGAAACGATGCGTTTTCATCACGATAAACATCACGCCACTTATGTCAAAAACCTTAATGCAGCAATTAATAAATATCCTACTCTAAAAGGACAATCGATTAATAAACTTTTGCTAGGTTTGGATAATTTACCTGCTGATATTCGTCAAACGGTTCGTAATAATGGTGGTGGCTATATTAATCATAAAATCTTTTGGGAAATTATGACGCCCAATGGAGGAGGAACGCCAAAAGGAGAAATAGCACAAGCAATTCAAAAAGAATTTGACAGTTTTGAAACATTTAAAACTACTTTTAACAATGCAAGTGCTAAAGTTTTTGGGAGTGGTTGGGCTTGGCTAGTTTTAGATAAAAGTGGCACACTAAAAGTAGTTAATCTACCAAATCAGGATAGCCCTCTGATGCAAGGACTAAAGCCGATTATGGGTAATGATGTTTGGGAACACGCTTATTATCTCAAATATCGCAATAATCGAGGAGAATATTTGAAGCAGTGGTGGAATGTCTTGAATTGGGAGGAAATTAATCGACGTTTTCTCGCGGCTAAGGCTTGAAAATGAGTTGTTATAGGGAATTTTTATGGCACGTGGCGATCAAATTTACGTTTATCGAGAGTTTATGAATTTAAAAGGTGTTTATCAACATCATGGTATTGATTGTGGTGATGGAACGGTGATTCATTATCGCAAACCAAGTGAAATTGTTGAACGAACAACTTTTAAGACTTTTTCTCGTGGTAATCCTGTTTATGTTGTTGAATATAAGAATGGATTTTGTTTTATTCCAGATATCGTGGTGTCTCGTGCCGAAAGTCGTTTAAGTGAACAAAAATATAATTTATTATTTAATAATTGTGAACATTTTGCGACTTGGTGTAAAACTGGAATTAGTGAAAGCGTTCAGATTAAAGATTTTATCCCAGTTATTGCTCATCTTAAAACTGTTGGCTTATATGAACCTTTAAAAGAGGCTTTAGTGGGTGCTGATCCGAGTAATGCCAAAACTTTATTACAAAGTGCTTTAGGCGATATTAAAGTGGTTTGGGATGACCTACAACCTCAGTATACAACCGCACTTAAAGAAAAAGAAGCATGGAATCAAGTGGCGAAAAAAGCCATAGAGCAAAATCGTGAAGATTTAGCAAGAGAAGCTTTAACGCGCAAGGTTTACTACAAAAAACAAGCAGATAAATTAAAAGAAGAATTAGATCAATTAGCCATTATGGCAGAAAAGGTAATTAAAGATTTATTAGTCGCTAATCAAATCAGTTAATACTTATTTTTTGAGTTGCCAGATGTAACAGTTTTATGACATGATTTTTTAAGGTTCGGCTTATTCTTCAAACAGGCTAAATTTTTAATAAATCATAGACTAAACCCTATCACATGAAAAAATCTAGTAATTTTTTTAAGCGTTTGCAAGAGTCTTTTCAAGATGACAAGTTTCTTGAAGTTGTTCATCGTTATGAAAAAATCACAGCTAAAATATTATCCATAGTGTTACTATTTGTGATTTTCATTGCTTTAATTGATTTAATTATAATTTTATATCAAGATATTTGGCGAACAGAACCCATCGGATTTTTTAATAGAACTTTAATAGAAGTTTTTGGCTTATTTCTCAATATTCTAATTGCTTTAGAACTTTTGGATAATATTACTGCTTATTTAAAAAAAAATGTTTTTCATGTTGAATTAGTCATTGTTACTGCGATTATTGCAGTTGCTCGAAAAATTATTATTTTTGATACTACTAAATATACAGGTAACGACTTAGCTGCTTTAGGTTTTGTCATCGCGAGTCTTACGGTTTGTTATTGGTTAGTGAAACAAATCAAAAATACTAATGAATAGTGTTTTGAGATTAATCTAGCAATTTGCCAAATTTTACCCAAAAGTTATTAGATCTTTGGTTTTTGATCAGATCTTGTTCTAAACACCGTTCTAAAAATTCGATTTGTTGCTCATAGACTAACTCTTGGGTTAATAAATTAAGCAACAGTTTCCATGCTTGTCGCAAAGGTAAGGTTAATTCTGGTTCTGCGATCGGTTCGGGGGTTATTTCAGGTAAACCTTCTAATTTTTTGTAAAGTTGCCAGTCAGATCTCATATTCATTGTGCTAGTAATCCATTTCGGAAAAAGACAAAAAACCTATACTAACTATTTTTGTCTGTATCAATAGATACATTTTAAAAATGAATTAAAAATTTACACTGTAGATAGAGATTGATTATGCTCTGTTCATAACCTCTATCTATAGAAAGAGAAAATCGGCGGCTTTTTTCCTTAATCTAGTGATTGTATGGTTAAAACTTGAGGCGGTGTAGCATCTGGAGGATAGAGAAAATCAAGATTAACCTCTCGAATCGATCTAGCGGGAATTTCTATTTTTAATAAAGATTCGCCTTGTTGTCCCCGTCGTTGGACGAGATGGAAATAGCGAGTATTGGCTAAACTCCCAGCATCTCGATAAGCGACTCTTACTGTCCCTCGGAAAAAAACCTGTCCTTGTGCGGGTTCGACGAATAATAGCCGATCGCTGTATCGATCATCAATAAAGGGTGTTTGTAGGGATACGGAAATCGTCTGAGGTCGATCAGAAGGGTTGTACAAAGGAAAAGTTAGATTGTAGTGTACCCCATAATTCCCATGTGCTTGATAAGCGGTATCTGGATAGCGAACTAACATCGGTGCGCTTTGAACTTGACGAGTGCCAAATGTTGCGGCTGTAACCGTACTCAAAGGATAAGAAAAAGCTTTTCCTTTTTTGGGAATTGTTAAATAAGAGTTTCTGGGTTGATCGGTAATTCTGGCAAACCATTCTGAACCTACCGAAATGCCAGCCACACGGCCATAAATTTTATCTTGTTCATCCCGCCCAAACCGTTCGGGAGGAGTGGGAACTAAATCTCTAGGACTGACCAATCTTCCTTTGATTAATACCTTTTTCCATTCTTCAATTGTCGGGGGACGTAATAAAGCAGATGGGGTAATATGGCGATCTCTATCTTGGGGTTTGGGTTTAGGATGTTTGGGAGTTTCTACCACTGCTGACAAAGCCATATTAGCCAGATAAACAGGGCCACTGCTATCAACACGCATTAAAGTTGATCGTGCGCTACGATTAGGAATTAGTAAGGTAAATAACATCTGGCTTTGATGTGGCCCGATCATGATTTGATTTGGAAATTGAGGCTGATTTCTTCTTCTGAGAATATCACTCGTTAATCTAGATCCTGGCCCTGAATAAAACCGACCCACTGGATCTTCTACCAGAGGAGGAAGCTCAATAAAAGGTGCATCTGTAGAATTCAAATAGCTGGCTGCTTGTAAAACTCGAACAATAATCGGTTTTGATGTGGGGTTATGAATCAATAATCCTTGATAGAAAGGTCGTTTGCTACTAGAAGGACGAGCAATATGATGGGTAAAAATATCAAAGCGTCCTTGTAGTGGTTGGTTGAGATGGGCGTTAGGAAATTGTTTCCCACTTTGGGGAAAAGTAGAAAGCAATATTCCGTCATGATGAATCACTTCGGGACTGTTGCTATTAAACACCAAAACATCATTAAGTCGCCCTGGTAAAGTCCGAATTTCTTGGGACTGCGTAATAACGCGTTGTTCGATCGGGGCTACGGTTGCTGTCGCTTGGGCAATAAGAGAGGGAGGGATAAACGGTAACATAACAGACAAGTCAACAGTCAGAAGTTAGTCGGCAAAAATACTGAACCATCAAAAAGATGCTTTTTCAATCTTCTAAACAAATATAAGCGATAGTGTCTGACAATTCAAATAAAATTAACCTAAAACTCTTGTTACTTGTAGCATAGTGGTCTAAAGACTTAAACGGTCTTGTTTAGAGACTGAGCAAACTAAGAATTGTTTCCTTTGATCCTTAAAATTAAGTTATCTCGTCTCACAACAAAGTGATCTTCAAAATTTATGTTTTCTCAATGGTTCGGCTTTTTCATCAAATCCTTTAACAATAAGCTATTGCAAGAAAACTGAGAATTACGTTAAATTTAATTAAGATACAAAAGCTGTTGATCACAAATCGGCTTTAACTATGCTACTAGCATTGACAAAAGTAGCAAGATAAGATAGCGAACTAAAAGTTGCTTTTTATTCAGAGATACCTAAAAAAAACATGAAAATTTCTTGGCGCACTGTACTACTTTGGATACTACCTATCTTGTTTATTGGATTTTTCCTTTGGCAAGGGACTTTCGCAACGGCAACTTCAACGATCGGTAATAACACGGCGAGTACCCGCATGACCTACGGACGTTTTCTAGAGTATCTAGATACGAACCGAGTCATCAGCGTTGATTTATATGAAAGTGGCAGAACAGCCATTGTCCAGGCGGTTGATCCAGAACTCGAAAATCGTATCCAACGTCTAAGAGTCGATCTCCCTTCAAATTCACCAGATTTAATTGCTAAATTAAGAGATTCTAACATTAGTTTTGATATTCATCCCCTTCGTAATGATGGCGCGTTGTGGGGCTTGTTAGGTAATCTAATCTTCCCCTTTCTCCTAATTGCGGCTCTCTTCTTCCTGTTCCGTCGCTCAAGTAACATTCCAGGAGGCCCTGGTCAAGCGATGAGTTTCGGTAAATCTCGCGCCCGTTTCCAGATGGAAGCTAAAACGGGAATTACCTTTGATGATGTCGCAGGAATTGATGAAGCAAAAGAAGAATTACAAGAAGTTGTAACATTTCTTAAACAACCCGAACGCTTTACCGCAGTTGGTGCCAAAATTCCGAAAGGTGTTCTCTTAGTCGGGCCTCCAGGGACAGGTAAAACACTATTAGCCAAAGCGATCGCAGGTGAAGCGGGAGTCCCATTCTTTAGTATCTCTGGTTCTGAGTTCGTCGAAATGTTCGTCGGGGTTGGTGCTTCTCGCGTCCGTGACCTATTTAAAAAAGCGAAAGAAAATGCCCCTTGTTTGATCTTTATCGATGAAATTGACGCGGTAGGTCGTCAACGGGGTGCGGGTATTGGTGGTGGTAACGATGAACGGGAACAAACCCTAAACCAGTTACTCACCGAAATGGATGGTTTTGAAGGCAATACGGGAATCATTATTATTGCAGCAACCAACCGCCCTGATGTCCTCGACTCCGCTTTAATGCGTCCAGGACGTTTTGACCGTCAAGTGATCGTCGATGCGCCAGACTTTAAAGGTCGTATTGGTATTTTAGATGTTCACGCTCGTAACAAAAAACTAGCCCCTGAAATTTCCATCGAAGCGATCGCTCGTCGGACTCCTGGTTTTAGTGGTGCAGACTTAGCGAACTTGATGAACGAAGCGGCTATTTTAACAGCGCGTCGTCGGAAAGAAGCGATTACCATGTTAGAAGTTGATGATGCTGTAGATCGTGTTGTCGCAGGGATGGAAGGAACCCCCCTGGTTGATAGTAAGAGTAAGCGGTTAATTGCTTATCATGAAGTGGGTCATGCGATCGTCGGCACCTTGCTTAAAGATCACGATCCCGTCCAAAAAGTGACGCTGATCCCCAGAGGACAAGCACAGGGTTTAACATGGTTTACCCCGAACGAAGAACAAGGACTGACGACTAAAGCGCAACTCTTGGCTAGAATTAGTGGTGCTTTGGGTGGACGTGCTGCCGAAGAAGAAATCTTTGGTTATGATGAAGTGACTACTGGTGCAGGTGGCGACTTACAACAGGTTGCTGAAATGGCGCGTCAGATGGTAACTCGTTTTGGCATGAGTGATCTTGGCCCCTTGTCTTTAGAAAGTCCTGGTGGAGAAGTCTTTTTAGGTGGTGGTTTGATGAACCGTGTTGAATACTCCGAAAAGGTAGCGACACGCATTGATGATCAAGTCAGAGGCATTGTTGAACACGCTCATCAAGTCGCTAAACAGATTATGCGCGAAAATCGTGAAGTAATCGATCGTTTAGTTGATCTATTGATTGAAAGAGAAACAATCAACGGCGAGGAATTTCGTCAAATTGTGGCTGAATACACTCATGTTCCCGAAAAAGAACAGTTTGTCCCACAGTTGTAATTAAATAGTTAATCTAGAAATGATCGGGGTTTGATTGTCAAGCCCTGATTTTTTTTATAAAACTTATTTTTTAAGGTTCTCTTGTTCTCTTTAACCTTTCCTATATTGTACTAAGGTTACGGGTTGGGAAAAAAGACAATTTTAGCCATGATTCCTAAGATTCCTGTAGCGAAAACCCCAACAACGCTAAAAATCCCAAAGGTAATCGTGTTAAGTCGAGTATTGGTATCATCGATTCGTTTATTTGTGTCATCCAGTCGTTTTTCAATACCCCTTAACTGCTCATCCGTTTTAGCGATATAAACATCTAGTTTCTTGTCAATACTATCTATTTTTCGGTCTAACTCGCTAAAGCGATTGTTAATCAAATCTTCTAATCGCTTCAAATCACCTTCTGTAACTGTCGTCATTGAGTGCTAAACTCCTAATTAAGTTAAAGATTTTTCTAGTCCCTTTAGAGTTCTGACCTCTAGGGGACTATTCATATTATCGGTTATTTCAGATTACCTGCTTCCTTTACTAAGAAGCACGTCTAAGCACCAAGTAGAAAGACTAGACAAGAGTTGCTAAATATGTACTATAACTAAAGTATATTTTTAAGTAGCCGTATCTACCTTATATTTTTCTAAAACCTGAAAAAAGGCTTTTTGTCTGGCTTCTATTTCTTCAGTAGAAAACGTTTGCTTAATTCCTGTCATAATAGGAGAAGCAGCATCAATGGTTTCACGATATTTAGTTAAAGCGGCAATCAGTTCGGGATCGTTCCAATTAATCTGATCGTATTGCAGTTCAAGAGCCATTGGTAAAACTCTGTGCATTGTAGTGTGAAGCACCCATGTCGTTCATACACGGGCTTCCTAGACTCAAGTTGTAACCAACTTGATACGCGGCATTTCAACAGCATTCTTAGGCGTAGATTCCTGTCCTTCCGACAGTATTTTTAATTTAGAGAAAGCTAACAGATTGCGACAGGCGTTAACATCCCTGTCGTGATGAGTAGAGCATTCTGGGCAATTCCATTCTCTATCTTTAAGGGGTAAATCTTCTTTAATGTAACCACAGTTACTACATCTTTTAGAGCTAGGAAAGAATCTTTTCACGAGCTGGACATCACATCCGTATAATTCCCCTTTGTATTCTAAAAGAGATAGGAATTGTCCCCACGCTACATCACTAATTTGTTTAGCTAGTTTTCGATTTTTGACCATCTCCTTAATGCTTAAGTCCTCACAACTAATCGCTTGATTTTCGCAAGTTAGTTTAAGACTTATTTTGTGTTGATAGTCCAATCGTTGGTTAACTACCTTTTCATGGATTTTAGCCACAGTAAGTCTAGCTTTATTTCTATTGCTAGAACCTTTGATCTTACGACTTAACCTCCTTTGTCGAATTTTTAATCTTCTTAAAGACTTCTGAAAATATCTCGGATTAGGAAACTTTTCGGGTTTAGATGTAATAGCAAAATCTTTTAATCCTAAATCTAATCCAATTTTTTCACCATTCAAGGGAGCTTTTGGAATATCTTGCTCTGTTAGGATTGAAGCAAAATACTTACCTGATGGTGTTTTACTAATTATTACACTTTTAATAGTTCCTTCTATTGCTCGATGAATGACTATTTTAATCGGGGTCATTTTAGGAAGTTTTAGTTTCCCATCTTCTGTAATCGAGAAATGTTGAGGAACCCTAAAAGATTGTCTATTTGACTTTCTTTTAAATCTAGGAAACTTACCTAACCTTTTAAAGAACCGAGTGAAGGCTGACTCTAGGTCTTTTAGCGTTTGTTGCAAAGCTTGAGAATTAACCTCACTCAACCATTGAAACTCTTTCTTTAATTGAACAAGCAAGTTAGCCCATTCTTTGTATCTAAAGTGTTTTTTAGACTCAGCATAGACATCGGTAGTCACTCTCAGGAAATGATTGTAAACAAAACGCGAACACCCAAAACATTTGGCTAAAAATGTTTGTTGCTCTTGATTCGGGTAAATCCTGAATTTATACGCTTTGTTCCTCATGTTTAAAATCTCCTATCCCAATTATAGCAAAGATTATCCAGAATGCTATAATAAGATAAAGTATCCCCGCCTCTCATGAGGGGCTGTGTGCGGAATTTATTTCCGCACTTAATAAGCCCCGTCCCACGATGTTGTATCGCGGGTGTTCTCGGCGGCCATAAATAAAGTTATCCTTTTTTTACCAAATGTCAGAGATAAAAAACCAGCTAAAACAAGAATTAGCTGATGTTGAATGGCGTGATCTGATTTCCCATGCTCAACGCGATATTTTAATTGTGGTTAATGCTTCATTGGATCTGCTTGAAGTGGGACTAGCGATCGCTACCGATCAAGTTAATATAGTACAAAATTTGATTAGTCAAAATCTGATACATAAACCAACCCCTGAACAATTGAGTAATTGGAATAGTACCCCAGAAAAACAGTTTAAGACTCTGATTGTACAGCCGTTTGTTCTTGTTCAATCTGTTAATGTCTCTGAATTAGAATAGAAAATAGATATCTTTGGGACACGCCGTTAATGTTAGTACAATCTCAAACAAAAGTTTTACAGTTTCTTGGTTCAGAAGCCATTACACCCTATGAAACTGCTAAAGTTGTTATTTTACCGATTCCCTATGAAGCGACGACAACCTATCGCAAAGGCTGTGAAAATGGGCCTGATGCTTTTCTAGATGCTTCACAACAGTTAGAAGCGTATGATGAAGAGTTAGAGCAAGAAACCTGTGTAGAATTGGGTATCTATACTCATGATTCGATTGCTGATACGCGCCGTAACCCTTCTCTCACCGCCGAAGAAATGTTAGAAGAAACCACCGCCACCGTAGCGAGACTCATTGCTGATGATAAGTTTGTGGTCGCCGTTGGGGGAGAACACGCGATAACTACAGGTGTTGTCAAAGCGTATCTAGAAGCATTAAACGAACCTTTTACTGTGATTCAAATTGACGCACATGGGGATATGCGTTATGAGTACGAAGACTCGTTACATAATCATGCTTGTGTGATGCGTCGCGTTATAGAAATGGGTTTACCGACACTTCCTGTAGGAATACGTGCGATTTGTTCTGAAGAAGCATTATTGATTAAAGAAAAGCAAATTCCTGTGATTTGGGCCAGAAATACCGCTTATGATCTAGATTGGGTCGAAAAAGCGATCGCACAGATTAAAACGGAAAAAGTTTTTATTACCATTGATGTTGATGGTATCGATCCTACTTTAATCCCTGGCGTTGGTACCCCCGAACCAGGCGGCTTAAATTGGTATGATACCCTGAAATTTTTACGGCGTGTCTGTGAAACTCATCATGTGATCGGATGTGATGTGATGGAACTTGCGCCAATTGTCGATTCTGTGGTGTCTGAATTTACAACAGCTAAATTAATCTATAAGTTAATTGGATATCGGTTTAAAGAAAGATAATAGTTTGGTGGGTCAACCCACCACAAAAATTTTATCGAATTATTTCAATTGTTACGCCGATCATTAGTGATTGCCAAGCTCTATCAGAGGTTACGGCGGGTAGATTTAATTGTAATGATAAGCCTAAACAAGCTCTGTCTCCAAATGATAGACCGACATTTCTTGTCAAAGGACGAAGACAAGCTGCATACCAAGCAGACTGTTCATCAAAGTTAATTACAGTCAAGTTTAAATAACTGATCACAAGATTAATCTCTTCCTCTGGGACACCCGCATCAATTAGTTTTGTCATCACTTCACTAAGATTAACTGCGCTAATGACTGCTCCTGTTGCTAAAATTTCTGTAACCCTCTCTGTACCTTTTTCTTGGTTGAGAAAAGCAAGAATAGCACTAGCATCCAGTACATAATTACTCATTTTGCAATTCTTCTTTCCTTTGAGAGATCAGTTCATCAACTAAAGAACGTGCTTTAACATAGCGTCCAACAATGTTTTGAGCGCGACGGAGGGCTTCTTGACGAGGAATAATGCGGATTTCTCCTTCATCAAGAAGACAAACGACTTCATCCCCCACTTCTAAATTTAAAGCGCGACGATATTCAGCAGGAATTACCAATCTGCCACCTTCTGCAATTTTTGTCAGACTTCTATTATTTGCCATATTTTATATAAAATGTCATTTCTATTTATTATGTCATTTTCTGATGACTAATCCCGAATAATTAAACGATCTAAAGCAGTCTGTAAATCCTGAGTCAAATTCGCTACAGCTTGACGACGATTTTTCTTATAATCTAAACTACGATCGCTGACTGAAATCGATTCACCTATGGTTATTTGTACGGTTTGTTTACCCAATTGGGGACGGAAAAAAGAACTTTCCCCTTTAATTCGTGCGACTAAATCCCATAATAATAAGGTTGTTTCGGCAAAGCGTTCAGCAATCAGTTTTTCCTTGACATAATAACCTGTTACTGCTACAAAACTTTCAACAATTCTCATATGCCACATCATTAACTCGGCTTCTTCGGCAACGCGATCGGCTAATCCTCGTTCTACAATAGATAAGGGATGTGTGGGTTTTAATTCGAGTCGATAAATATAATCCCATCCTGCTTGTTCAATGCGACGACAGCGATCAATGACATTTCCTGTTGGTTCTAAATTAAAATAGTCTTCAGATACACTTAGAGCAGTATTGAGTAAGTTTTGTAGTCGAATTCCTAACGCTAAATTTGGGTTATCAATTGTTTGTGTATCGAGTTGGGGAATCGTTTTATGATAGAAGTCTCGATAAAATTCCTCAATGGTTTTTAATAAATATTCTGCAAGTTGATAGAGTCGTTGATATAAAACAGTTTCATTTAGACTTGGTTGACTGGGTGGAGTTAACCCGCTTTCGGTTTCGAGTTGGCTTAGGAGATCCGATATTTTTTCCCAAGGTGGTGTGACATAATGGTACTGGATGCCGATGGGAACGATTAACACTGACTCAGTGCGTTTAGCTTTTTGTAAATCTTCGACACACCAGAAACTCAGTTGAGAGAGTCCTGGTTCTAAAGGACTTATGATCTCATTATGTCCATTGGTTGCGCCTTCGGGAGAAGCCGCTAAGGGAAATTCACCATCACTAAAGAGATGACGCGCTGATCTTAATCCCATTAAATCCATTTTACCCCGTTGAATGGAAGTGCCACCTAAACGAGAATACAGCCATCCTACCTTTTCCCCTGCCCAAATAGGAATCCCACGATCGTACATAAAATGAGCATGAATTGGTTTTTTTAAAGGGATTTTCTTTTGTTTTGCGACTTGCGGGATAATGCGCCACCATAAATAGGCGAGACAATAGGGATCATTAATATTAGGATGACGAAAAGCCATCAAAAAGCGGATTTTCTTTTCTTGAAATTGCTGATAACACTCTACTAATGTCTCAACACCTTGACAATTAATCTCTCCTACTTCGGTTTGCGTCTGTAACCAAAATGGGAGAACGATTTGAGATCCTTTTAAGACCCAAGGATTTAACATCGGGGGAATAAATTCTAAAGGGGGTTGTGCGTGTCTATATTTTTGATTCATTGTTTTAGAAAAGATGTTTTTATTATTTAATTTTTTTATAATTTTAATAGCTAAATGATTTCGTTTTCTCAAAATTTAGTTTTATTTTAATGAAATTGCGCTCTTTTTTTTCTTTTCCCCGCTTACCTTATGAAATTTGGCTTCTTGCTTTGGGGAGATTTTTATCAGAAGTAGGGACAGGTTTTATTTTATTCTATACGCCGATTTTTTTCGTCAATGAAGTTGGTTTATCTTCTACCTTAGTCGGAATTGCTTTAGGAAGTGCTTCTGTTTCTGGTGTGGTTGGACGGTTTTTAGGCGGATCTTTATCTGATTCACCGTATTGGGGAAGACGAAAAACTTTACTATTATCGGCGATGATTTCTGCGATCGCTGATCTGATTTTAGCTTTTTCTCATAATTTTTCTTCATTAGTGTTCGGAAATTTATTAATGGGTTTTGGCATGGGTTTATATTGGCCCGCTAATGAAACAATTGTTGCTGATCTAACGACAGGTGAGCAAAGAAATGAAGCTTTTGCGATGACTCGTTTAGCTGACAGCTTAGGGTTAAGTCTAGGTGTCATGTTAGGCGGTTTAATTATTACTAGCTCACAAAATTATCGGTTATTGTTTCTCATTGATAGTGTTTCTTTTCTATTCTTTTTCTTGTTGATTTATTTTACGATTAAAGAACCAAAACGATTAGAGAAAGAATCCATCCCAATTCTTAAAGGTTGGCAAATGGCTTTTAAAGATTCTCGTCTTAGATTATATTTTATCGCTAATATTTTTTTTACAACTTACATATCACAACTCCAAACAACTTTACCACTTTATTTTAAAAACTTTACATCAGATGGAGGTTTTACCGCCGCTATGATCAGTGCTTTATTTAGTTGGTATATCGTTAGTACGGCGATTAGTCAATTACCGATCGCTCGTTTCTTGAATCGTTTTAATCGCATCAATGCCCTACGGTTTTCTTTATTATTTTGGGGACTCGGTTTTAGTGTAATTTGGTTAACGGGAATTCTAGCTACTTCGCCTCTTATCTTTGCCATTATTGGCTTAGGGATTCTAGCGATTGCGACTGTTTCTTATACCCCCTCAGCATCTTCTTTAGTGGCTGAAATTGCACCAGCTAATTTATTAGGGATTTATTTTTCAATTAATGCTCAATGTTGGGCGATCGGTTATTTTATCGGCCCCTTAATTGGTGGTTTTATTTTAGATCAATCTCCTCTAGTGATCAAAAGTTATTGGTTAATTATAAGTTTAAGTGTTTGTTTTAGTTTAGTAATCTTATCTTTTTTAGAAAAAATGATGCCGAAATATTCAACTTAAAGAGATGTAGACAACGCTTTAACTAAACGTTCGTTTTCTAGAGGTGAACGAACAGCAATCCGAAAATAAGCGTCACCCAATTCAGCAAAACTCAAGCAGTCTCGGATTAATATCTGATGGTGTTTTAATAGTATTTCTTGAAGTTTAGAACCAGGTAAATCGGTTTTTACTAGTAGATAATTCGCCTTTCCTAAAATTGGTTTTAATCCTAAGATATTTACTAAATTTTGAAATAATGTCTTTCTAGTAGGTAATAACCAATCCCATGTTAACTGTTGAAAGTCTCGATCTTGCATGACAGTTTGAGCGACAACATCCGCTAAACTATTAATTGACCAAGGATCGCGCCATTGCTGCCATCTTTTTAAACAATCTGGATGAGCGATCGCATAACCAATCCTCAGACCAGGTATGCTATAAAATTTAGTTAGTGAGCGTAGTATTATTAGATTCGGATAATCTTGTACATACTCAATTAGACTTTCTTGCTGTTGTGGGGGGAGAAAATCCATAAACGCCTCATCAATTACCACTAAACCAAAAGAGTCTAAATAGGGCAAAATTTGGGCTTGTGAGAATAAATGTCCTGTAGGATTGTGGGGATTATTCAAGAGTAAGCCACATTGATCAAGGTTTGATGATGTGATTTCCCAATTTCCTCGATCAATATTTAAAGGAATCAATTGAACGGATGCACTAAAAGCCTTTAACGCCCTACTATAGTCTCCAAAAGCAGGACTCAGTATATAGGTTGTCTCTTTTTGGGCTAAATCACGTCCGACCCAGGTCAGTAATTCAGCCACTCCATTACCCGCTAAAATCCAATCAGGGGATAAACCATGTTCTTGGGCTAAAACTGAGCGTAATTGAGTGTAATTGGGATCGGGATAATGCTGGATCGTCGATAGATGAGATTGAATCGCAGCGATCGCACTTTTAGGCGGGCCTAAAGGATTAATACTAGCAGAAAAGTCAGTAATTAAGGATTCTGGACAGCCTGCTATCATAGCTGCCCAGGCTAGATTACCTCCGTGAAGTGGTCTAGTCAAATCAATAATTACTAAATCGCCATCAGTTATTTTGGTGCGACTTTATCTTTAAAAAGTTTACCAGCCGAAAAAGCAGGAACTTTAGTGGCAGGAATCACCATTTTTTCGTTAGTTTTAGGATTGCGACCTTCTCTGGCTTTGCGTTCTCTGGCTTCAAAAGAACCAAAACCAACCAAAGTTACTTTATCATCGCTAGATACAGCTTCCATAATTGCTTCAATTGCTGCTGTAAGAACTGCATCAGCTTGTTTTTTAGTAACCATTGCTTTTTGAGCAATTTGATCGACTAATTCACCTTTATTCATGCGAAATCTCCTTGTTATGCTATTTTTTCGCGTTTTTTTACTGATGATCACTAAGTGATCGGTGAGCTAAGATAATTTTCCTGTCAGTTTTCGCCTTTGAAGTGGCTGAAATCTTGACGGGCTAGTTGTTTCACTGCCTTATTCTAAGCTCAAATTGGCTATAAAGGAATACGCAAACCTTTAATTTATGTAGATTTCATCAATTTTTTAACTTTAAATTACTTAAAACCAATTAACAATTTAATTCTAAAAAATAGAGAAATGGCAAAAAACGTAGAAAAACACAGTGATATAGAACTTAACTACAAATAATGTCTTAAAAAGCTAGTTTTCATCACTAAAATCTAAATAAGATTCTATTTTAGGTAAAATTACCGTAGGAATGGTAGTTACAATTTGGTTTACAATTTCTTCGGGGGTTTGGGCGTTTTCTATAGAAATGTGTAGATCTGCCTCAGCATATAGCGATCGTCTCTGTTCCATCAAAGTCTCAAGCTTGTGTTTAAGATTAGATTCTTGCAGGAGTGGGCGAGTAGTATCCGTTGATAAGCGTTCAAATAGTACATCAATTGGTACATCTAACCAGATCACTAAGCCATGACGTAAATAACTCCAATTAATCGGACGTAGAATAATACCTCCTCCCGTTGCCACAACACTTTTTGTATAGGCACAGACTTGCATCAGAATTTGAGATTCGATGTCCCTAAACTCATCTTCTCCTTGTTGGGCGAAAATCTCTGAAATACTTTGCTGTGTGACTCGTTCGATTAGAACATCTGTATCAAAAAAACGATAAGCTAATTGTTTAGCTAAAATCTGTCCAACGGTTGTTTTACCTGTTCCCATCATGCCGACGAGAAAAATACTAAGCCCTCTAAGTAAATCTGTCATTGGTTATTACCCGCACAAAAGACAGATTATAAATAATTGCGTGTTTTGATGACAATGTTTCTAGAGACTGTTAGATCCAATCTTCGTCATCATTATCATTTTTAGAATCTTTGTTGATACTATCCTCATCTCGATTTGGAGGTCTAATCACTCTAAAATCAGCATCATAAACCTTTTCACTTGGTTTTGCTTGTGATTTTGTTGATTCACGATAGGTATAGGAATAAACTGAACCACTGCGTGAAGCATTTTTGGGTGGCTGAGGAACTTCGTAATTGATTGATTCTTCGGGTTGCTCCTGTTCTGAGTTAGTGGGTTTTTTCCTGAAATTTAGATCTTCTTTAAGCTCTTGTAAGGTTTCATTGATGGGTTGTGTGAGGGTATTTTCTAATTCTTGTAGCGGTTTTTTCTCGGTTTTTTCTTCTATTAGCGGTTCATCGGGATCACGAACAAATGAAGGTGCTGTGTATTGAAGACGTTCTTGTTCTCTGATACGTTCAACACGGGTATCTCGAATGGGGGTTGTTTGTGCGGGGGGTGATTCAATATCCCAGTCATCAAGATCATCTTTGGCAATGGTAGATTGAGTAGAACGATTCCAATCTTGTGTGTTGGATGTAGAACGATAGACAGGTTCTTGTCGTCTCGGTTCTAGAGGATTTGTTGGACGAGGTGGAGGTGACGACGAGGAGGGTTTAAAAGAATCTACTCTAGCGCGACTGGGACGAAAAAGATTAGATAGTAATTGAATAACGAGACTTCCGACTAATCCAACACTTGTAAAAATGATAATCCAGATCGATAAAGGAAGTTTTGCGATCATGCTGCCACCAAAAAAGACCAGGGTTACAGGTTGCAAATTTGAAACGACAAAAACCCCAAGTACAGCCAACAACAGCAAGAAAATGATTAATCGCATTGTTTTCCTAACTATCTTTATATCTTTATTCTACAAAAAGCTTTTTCTAATCTGGCTTTTGTTCTTCGCTTGGAATCGGAGATGGATTAATCTCGCTTTCTGGATCTAAAGGAGATTGAACCCAGTCACTCGGCACAAATCGCTCAACTACGGGTTCAGGTGCAACGGGTTCGGGTACGATGACTGTGGTTGGTGGTTCGAGTTTTTCTACTGCCATTTCAAAATCTTCGATGTCGTCAAGCGTTGTTTGTTGAACAATCGGTGCTGGTTTAGCTGTTTTATTGCGGAAATTTAAGAATTTTTTAAGTGAAAAACCCTCTTTAGAAGATGTAGCTGCTTTGGCATCCGCAACGACTTCTTTAACATCAGATTTTACTTCTGCCGCTTTTTCATCTAGTTTGTTTTCTTCGATAAAAGAAGATACCGTCTCTTCAACAGCAGAGGCAACCTCGGAGACTTTTTCAGCGACTTCTGCTTGTACCGAAGATAGGGTTTCAGTGATGGGAGTTTCTTCAGAATGGACTACTGTAGAAGGCTGTGCCATTTTGGGACTCTTAGAGGAACCTAAGAAACGCTCAATTGAATCAATGACTGAAAAAGATAAATCGATTCCTTTGGCAGGATGTGCGATCGCGTCTCTGAATTTTAGCGTTTGCCAACCCAAAGCGAGCAACAAAATTGTAGCCGCCATTTGACCTAATAAAACGGCTCCTGTGATCTGGGAAGCACACAACCACAAAACCAAAGCATAAAATAATCCGACTCCACTCCACAGAAAATCATCCCGACGATGCAGTGATGGGGCAAAGAAAGCGAGGCCGAATATAATTAAACTTAAGACAGCAACGACGATTGAGAGGATGTATGCCAGCATTTGCGCTTGCTCCTTTGGTATTTCTCCTTTTTCATTTTGAATCATCTTGAGCCGTTATTGACGATAATTTTGTAGTCTGTTACGTTTAAGGTCTGACTCAAAATTGATTCATTGAAAAAGAATTGACAAGTTTAGACTAGGAAGATTTTCACTAAAGATCAATACCCATAAGTACAATCTATTTAGATTTTAGGTAGAGGTACTAGCGATCGCTTTTGTGGTGTGTGTGGGAGGTTGGGGATCAAGACAGTCTGCATAGACATTCATCGTTTTGAGTAGTGCAGAACCCCAGATCGTCGCAAATGCTGCATCTGCTGCGTCTCTACCTGCTCCGATGCGAATTAATCCCTCAATCGGTGCGAGTCGAGTCGGATCAAAGAGATACCAGCGATCGCCTAAATATGCCTCAAAAATTGCATGAAAGTCAGGGGGATATAACCCATAGGAATAATTTGACACAAAACGCGCTGGAATATTTAAGGCTCGACAAAACGCTATTCCTAAATGTGCAAAATCCCGACAGACTCCTGCTCTTTCGGTGACGGTATCAAAAGCAGAGGTCTGAGCATCTGTAGTACCCGATAGATAGGCAACATTTTCATAGATCCAGTTACAAATTGCTGTGACTCTAGAATATCCTGGAACTAAGTTACCGAATTCATATTGTGTCAGACGAGATAGGCGATCGGATTGACAGTAGCGAGAGGGATTAAGATAGGGTAGGGTTTCAATCGGTAATTTAGCGGGTGGGACTTCGTAAAGTAGTTCTGGATCAACTTGCATCGGAAAAGATTCAACAGTTGCTTGATAAGAGATTGCTAATTCTCCTGCGGGGCATTGAATACGAATGTACTGACTATTAAAATGAGGAAGTACATAATCTTCATGGGGAAGCGTGGGAGTAATGATTAAATTTTCTTCTAGAATCGTTTGATGGTTATTTCTTACTGGAGCGATATTAAAGAGAAAAATACTATCACTGCTCACTGAATAACTAAGTTCACATCCTACTTTAAATTTCATATTTCTTCTTTAAGAATTGTCCAAGCTTTGATTAAATTGCCTTGCATCAGTGCAGCTACACCACTGAGAGTTTTTAGTTCGGGAATATTTGGATCGAGTGTTTTAGCGGTAGAAAGAGGTTTTTCAGCTTCATGAGGGTTCCAGTCATACAAATAAACAAAAGCTAGATAAGCATAGTTATAAGGATTATTGGGCGCAATTTCAATGACTTGTTTGATCGCAGCGATCGCACCTTGTACATCTTGTTGTAGAACATTCGATAGAGCAAGCGCATAAGACCACTGAAGACGGTTTCCCTGCTTATTATTTCTGAGTCGTTCCGAAAAAGCTGTATCGGCTTGTACCAGATAATCCTGATTGGCATCATATTGATTGATTCTAGCGGTTTGTTTAAAAATTGGCTCAAGTCCTGTCATCCCTTGTGCTAAACCTGAAGAGAGAATTCTTAATTGTGTGACTAAATCTAACTCTGGTGCAGGAACGATCGGAGCTAATGGATTAATTTGGATAGTCATTGGTGGTACAGCAATTTCATAGGTTTCTTTGGTTTTCCGATTTAGATAAATTGCTTTTAGAGTATAATTTCCTGCTTCTAGATTGCCATCTGCTAACATGGCTGTTCTTTCGATCACTTCATAACCTTTTTGAGGATCAACTGGTTTTAAAGCATCTTTCCGCAGTCTTCCCATCCCTATACCATGATCATGTATCCAAGATGATGTGGTTCCTTCTTTTTGCCAGGTTAATAGAACAATACCATTTTGTAATTGATCCCAAGAACCTGTCCATTTATAAGTAATTGGAATGGGATGATTGGGTGGGACAATTCCTGGGGTAATTATATCCTCTAATTTAACTAAATCGGTTGCTGTTTCAGAAGGAGAAACGATTACAGATGGATATTGTTTAGTATACAAAAATAAGTTACTTTGATCGGGTAAGGGCCATTGTTGTTGTAGTTTAAAATCGCTCCCTTGTTCAACTCGTTTAACAATTAGTTTTTGTGCGTCTGGAATTGAACCTTGATCGCCACTTTTGATAATAAACCAATCAAGCGATCGCGCATCTTGTTCTACTTCTTTTTCTCTAACTCCGACTTGTCTTCCTGATATTTGTGATTTATATTTTCCGCCATAAAATGAAAAGGTATGCTGATTAAGTTGTGGAGTAGATGGAAGTACCCCTAAAGTTGTTTGTAAATAAGGAGAATTTTCGATAATTTCTTGTACTACTTCTTCATGATGCCAAGGTTCACCAACATAAGGATAATGCTGCATTTTTGGACTTAATATATTAGTCACTGCATCACCGCCAATTGGAAAGAAATTAAACAACATTAAAACCGCAGCTATGCCTACTGTGACAGAGCGAATTAGTTTTGACCAACGACCTCGCCAAGACAGGAAACCTACTGCTAAGATAATGGATAAAGTCGGAAGAAGCGGTAAGATATAGCGTGCATCTTTATTGATATTTAAAGAATTTAGTAAATAGCCACCCACTAAAAATAGACTAAGCCAAAACCATTGATTATTTGTAGAAACTTGTTGTTTTTTCTTCCAATACAACCAAGCCATTAACAAGCCAACAAGGGGAACTAAGAGTAAAACCCAAGAGAGAAAATAGGGTAATACTTTAAAATAATATGTCCAAGCATCGATAGTATTAAGTGCGGGATCACCTTCAATAATTGCAGAATCAACAGTTGCACGTTTTCCAGAGGTTAACATTAGTAACCAATTGGTACGAAACCAAGGAAAAACAATTAGTGTTGTGAGAAATAAACTAATAAGTAGTTGACTTAATTTCAGCCATTTTTTGTGTATTAAATAAGCAAAAAATAAATATACAATTGGAATCAATATAAAAAATAATGTTGTTTGTTTAACTAAAAATGCCAAACCAAAAGAAATACCAAATAAAATCGCTTTTAACCAACTATTTCGACTGGTAAAATGCCAAAATGTCAGTAAGCAAAAACTACCAGTAACAACCGATGCTAATGGAAAATCTAATAAAAATTCTAATCGATAATAATATAAACCAGGGATAAATAAACAAAGAATCGCCGCCCACAAACCAACCAAAGTATTAAATAGAATAACACCTAAACTATAAACAGAAACTAAAAGAATCGCACTATAGAACAACATAATTAGAGTGGCTGAATCTACACTCACTCCAAATAAGGTAAAAAAAGGAGAAGTTAGTACATAATGTAAAGGCGGAATTTTTGGCGAAATTAACCAAAATTGTCGCCACCATTCACCACTAAACCAGTTAGGTTGTTGTAGGATTTCCCAATAATTGACAACTCCATTTAGATAATCAGCTTGATCCCATGCTGGTATACTTCGATCAATCGCAAACCAGATTCGATCAATCAATGCACCAATTAGCCAAATCAATCCAAGAAAGATTAACCCTTGCTTGTAGTCTAGTTCTTTTTTATCCTTCACTGAGCGCATGACCTTTTAAATATTTAATCATTTTAAGATGTCGAATACCTGCTTCATCAAATGGCTCACCAACGGCTTGAAATCCTAGTTTTTCATAAAGACTTTTGATATATTCTTGAGCATTGACGACTACTTGTTCATTACGGGAGTTCCGAGAAATTAATTCTAAAGCAGTTTCCATCAATTTCGTGCCAATGCCTAAACCGCGAACATCCGATAAAACAGCTAATCTTTCAATCTTAGCGGTTTGGGGATCGAGTTGTCTAATTCGTGCTGTTCCTACAGGTTTGTCATCCAAATAAGCTAACAGATGAATTGCACTTTCATCTAATCCATCAAATTCTAATTCAGGCGCAACCCCTTGTTCATTTTGAAACACGATACAACGAATCATCAGTATCGGTTTTATTGATTGATGATAAGGTACTTGTTGAATTTTTAAATCAGTCATGGTTTGAAGAATTCAATTTGTTCCAAGCTAAACCATGATGACATTTTAAAGACTTTCTTGGCTGGATTGACTCATAACGAGATCATTCTTACTAACTATAACATTCGCTCGTACAGCGCGGAACATCCCAAAGCGACACAACCCCACACCGAAGGCTAACCGCATCAGTAGCAAGGTAGGCACTTCTCGTATAGATTTAAAGAAACCTTGCAAACCAAATCGAATCAGTCCTTCGGGTCGTACGATCCCCTGCCAAATCGAATCAAGCCATGATGGAAGTGTTTCTTGCGTCCAGTCGGCAGTAATAACTTCACCTTGGACTAGGCCTGTCGCGGCTAATTCTTCGGCAAATCCTTCAATACTGGCAAAGGCTGGATGAGACCATTGATCCAACAGTTGACGCATGACCAAGCTTTCCCAACCGTTAAGGGGTTGTATGCGATCGTCCCTTTGGTTCCAGTCAGCAACTACTAGAATACCACCTGGTTTGAGGACGCGCAGTAGTTCCCTCGCAAACTGGGTTTTATCAGGCATATGGGGGCCTGCTTCAATCGACCAAACGACATCAAAACTCGCATCAGGAAAGGATAAGTCTAAGGCATCATCAACTTTAAACTTAGCGTCGATCTCTGGTGGTGTGAGTTCTTGAGCGCGTTTTACCTGCTGAGGACTAATGGTGATCCCCGTCACGGCAAAGCCATAATCTCGCGCTAGGATGCGGCTACTGCCACCAATTCCGCAACCGACATCTAACAGGGTTGTTCCTTTCGGTAGGCTTTCTAGTCCTCCCCAGCGAACCATTTCATGGACAAAATCATGTTTTGCTTCAAGAAAATCTTTGCGGTGGGGTGGCGAACCATAGTGACCGAGATGAATATGTTCTCCCCAATAAAACTCTAAAATGCCGTCATTTGTCCAGTCATCATAAGAATTAGCAACTGAGTCGGCAGATTCATATTTACGGGGAAATAAGAAGTAAATCGATACTCCAATAATAAGGAGAAAAAGTAAAAGGGCAAGTCCGAGTAATAAAATTTTCATGCTGACTAGATTAGGGTTTGGAGCTTATTGTGCGATCGCTTCTTTAATTAGATGATACAAAATTTTGCAAGTCTTTAATGATCGAACTTGGCTTTAACAAATGCCTATTGTTAGGAGTTAAGTTCATCACTTGACTGTTCCTCACTAGAACCGATCATGATCATCACATGAACATACTATTGTTTTCAACACAACTGAGGCTTTGAAAATTTTTTCTGTGGGGTGTGAGTTAAATACTTGGCAAAAATGATTTTAGATTTGATTAGGTTTAGATAACTGCCACAGTTGAATTTGATAACATAGATGCTGCTCAAAAATTTGACGTGAATTTAATCCTTCAACTACTAAATGTCGTCCCCAACGGGAATAAACCCAACTTAAGAGTTTGTATAGTGGCGGAACTGCGATCGCAACCAGATCACCTACATAAGTAAAGGTACTCAAGCCAAATCGTTGAAAATGATCAACACATAGATCAATAGTTGGCGCAATTTGAAGTGAAATATCTTCCGTTCTTACAGAAATAAATCCCGCTTGTTCTAAAGCTGTCTGAAGTTCTGTAATCACATGACAATTAGAAAAAATACCCTCTTTGTAGTTAGCATCAAGGCGCATCATATCAGCAATGAGTAGATATCCCCCAGGTTTTAGTAATGACAAAGCACACTGAGCAATGTCAACTGGAGCGATATACTGACTACTTTCGCTCAAGAGAATTAGATCGTAACAGCTAGTGGTTTTAAAAGCTTCAAATGTTGTTAAATGGAAGATAGATTGACCGTTAGTCCGTTTTAAAAACTGCTCCTGTTGAAGTGGATCAGGTGCTAGTCCTTCAACCGCAAAACCATGTTCAAGTAAATACGCTGCATTTCCTCCCATGCCACAACCAACATCTAGTATGGTAGTAACGGTGTTGGGAATAAAGTCTAATAGCTTGGCAGTATAAGCTTCCTGAGCAATTCTTAGCCTTGCGATCGTAAGTTCATCAACAGAAGTCGGTAAGGGTTCCCAATAGCCATAGTGAAGATAGGATGAATTGGTCAGTGCTAGATAGTAATTTATTGCAGCGTTTTGATAGCGGGTTTCTGGTGAGATATCGATGGCTTTTAGCTTTGGCATTAAAAACACTAGGTAGTAAATTTTAGATACAGTTCCAAAAAGACTGTAACATTATCTAGTCTCTCGTGTAGGTTGATAAATTTACCAAAAAATTACTGACCTCTGAAAAAATTTTATCTGGTATCATCGCAAGTCATCAGTACCTTTATTCTAGTTAGGCTGACTCAGACTGGTCGATTGTTCAATTTCTGTACTTATCTCAAATAATTTTGAAATATTTTTTCTTCTTTATTTTTGTGTTGTATCGCTTGCTGAGTTTCTGACCAACGATCGCGTAACATCCCTGATATTTTGTCTAAATAGTTTTCGGATATGATTCGATTAGATTTTTTCTTCATTATTTTACCCATTCGTCTAAAAAGTTTTCTAGCATTAATCTAAGGAAGTTGAAAGCGTTGAGCCTGTCCCAAGAAGCTTTCATCAAGTAATATAGCAACTCTAACATCTAATTGCAAATAATATTCAATAATCTAACCCCAACCATTGGGAGCTAAGACGATGTCTAATACATATGCTCAAGAACTAAAAGCTACAGCTAAAGCGTTGGTCAGATCTGGCAAAGGCATCCTGGCGATGGATGAAAGCCATGCAACCTGTAACAAACGATTTGAAAAGTTAGGGATTCCAACCACCATCGAAAAACGTCAAGCTTATCGAGAACTTATCCTAACAACACCGAATCTAGGTGAATATATTAGTGGTGCGATTCTTTTTGATGAAACTATTCGCCAAACCAGTCGCGCTGGCGTTCCATTTACCCAAATCATGAACGATGCGGGGATCATCATCGGAATTAAAGTCGATGCAGGGGCCAAACCACTAGCAGGACATCCGAATGAGATGGTCACAGAAGGTTTAGATAAATTACGCGATCGCATTGCCGAATACTATAAAATGGGTGCCAGATTTGCCAAATGGCGGGCGGTCATTACAATTGGGCAAGATATCCCAAGTCGCGCTTGTTTAGAGGCAAATGCTCACGCTCTCGCTCGTTATGCCGCATTATGTATTGAAGGGGGTTTAGTTCCCATTGTTGAACCCGAAGTCCTCATCGATGGGGATCACACAATTGAGCGATGTTACGCGGTGACGGATGAAACGCTACATACGGTTTTTGAGCAACTATACAGACAAGGAATTATTTATGACGAAATGATCCTAAAACCCAGTATGGTCATCTCAGGTCAAAATAGTCCAACTCAAGCAACTGTCGAACAAGTCGCAGACCAAACAGTAGAATGTTTACTGAAAAATGTTCCAGCAACCGTCGCGGGGGTGGCTTTCTTATCAGGTGGACAAACGATCGAACAAGCTTCAGAACACCTTAATTTAATGAATATCAAATACAAGTCACAATGTCCTTGGCAGATTACTTTTTCTTATGCACGTGCCATTCAACAACCCGCTTTAGATTATTGGCGTGGTCATGATGCTAATATTACTAATGCTCAACAACTCTTATTACATCGAGCAAAGTGCAATAGTGCGGCGAGTTTAGGACAATATTCATCACAAATGGAAAAAACACCCGCTTTAGTCTAAACCAACTTTGCTGATTAGCGAGATACGATTGAGCAGACCTTAATGTAGCTCGCTAATGATTTTTCAGTCAGCTAAATGCTTTGAAATCGCCGTTTTTGTAACCACAAGCCTAAAATAAGACCCAAAGTTAAAACACCAGTGAAATAGATTAAGCCAACAAAGCGAACTAAAAGAGGTGGTGCAATACCTTCTACCTCAATTTCCTTAGTGACTTGGAACGGTTGAAATTGTCTTCCATCGGCTTTGGGTGATACCTTAACTTCGATTTGATGAGGTGCGCCATCAAAAAACTGTTCTCGCCATGCTAGTAAACCTTGCTGAGTTGGAACACCTTGATAAGCAAATGCTACCCAGTTATTTTCTAACTGAGTCGCTTTAATATCAAAAATAGCATCCGTCACAGGTAGATTGGTTTGGTTATCAGTGAGTTTGGCTTGTAATGCAGCCATTTGACCAACGGAGGTATGACTATCTCCAGTTAGTTCTAGTTTCATTCCTTGAGATTGAATTAAACCAGAGTTATCATTTAGCCCCGTTTCTTGAGTCATGTCCTTCATTTGTGCTTGAGCCAATTCAGCACTAATATTAAAAAAAAACAAAACTACGATCGCTAAAACACTCACCCCACTAAGAAGTAATCGAACTCGTCGAGGTGCTATCTCTCCAAATTGACGCTTTTGACGACTGCCGATAACCCAACCTCCGACAAACCCAATTGTTAACAATACGCCTAAAATGATGGGGAAATAACGCAATTTTAAAGGATTTTCGGGAATAGTCAGCGTTAAAGTTTGTTCAATTGGAGCAAACGCATTTTCAACAATTGGCGTAAAGCTGGCTTTTAATTGATAATTTCCTCGAATCGGAAAAACTTGCTGTATTTTTAGCTCGCCTGTCGGTGCATCCCCAGAAATATCTAATAGCTTAGTTCCTTCGACAATTGGAAAATCTGTCGTAAACAAGGGTGTTGCAGGTGGGGTTAAAATTTGCAATCTATACTGAGCATCTTCTAAAGGTTTTCCTTGAGTATCTAAAGCTTGAAGTCTCAACTCAACGGGCGATTCATAATGTCCTGACCCTAGATAATTAGTTGCTTCTGCTTCTAGGGGAACAACTTGAGAAAGTAGCGGTTCAGTGACCAATTGTATAGAAGGTTGAGGAGATTGGGAAAAGCTAGTGACTGCATAACAGATAAAACTAATGGTGCAAACAACGCCCACTAGCATAGACCATCTAAATTTTGACAAAATCATGAGAAATTCCTAACTGTGCTGAATTTAAAAATTAATGACAACTCACGCCGAGAGTGTGGTGACGCAGAGAGTGTACGGTGTCATGCACAGGAGGATAGGTACTAAAATAGACCAACCAAAGAATTAATGACCACAGCACAATATAAAGAATAGCCTGTGCTGGAACTGATAAAATAAACCGCTCAGTGCGTTGCCACCCTGAAACCTGAATGGGAGTTCTCATCCTGTACCTCGCAGATGAAACAAATTAAATGAATTGCTCGGTGGGCATTCTGACTTTCGAGAACTTCTCTTTTACAGTTGCGGGACAGCATTGGACTTACACCAAATTTTCCCCATTACCTCTAGTGCATGATGTTCACTAGAACCGATCAATCTAACTGATTATATTATCTTACTGGGTGTGCTATTGTTCTTTAAATTATTGCTATTTTTTTTTTCCCTTAATCAAATCAAGAAAATTATCAATAAAATTTTACAGAAATTAAAATCTAAACCTGTAATTTAATTGGTGTTTCTCTTAACTGATCGCTCATCCACTGCTCAAACAATTCGTTTTGTAACATTTGTTGAATTTGTTTATCTTCTAATGAAGCACTTTGAAACTTTTCAACCCGAAATAATGCCCATTTGTCCTCAAATTCCAGAGGGCCAATAATTTCTCCTTCTTTGGCTTGATCAACGGCTATTCTGAGTTGATCTGGCATCGCAGCGCGACTCACTAAACCCATCATTCCTTTAAAAATTCGATCTTCAGCCAAGGAATATTCTTGAGCTAATTCTTCAAACGCTGTACCCTCATCAATTTGGCTGCGTAATTCTTCGGCTAAGTCTTGCTGCTCGACAATAATTCGTGATAAAACAACTCGATCTAAACCTAATTTCCGTTCAATAAAATATTCTTGTAATTTCGGTGCAGCGATCGTATTTTTGAGAGCTTCTAGTTTGAAATTATAACTAATTCGTTTATGAAACGTATCATAATTAATCCCTTGACTCGCTAACCATTGTTGAAATTTTTGTGGTTCAGTAAGTTGGTTTTGTAGACGAAAATCAATGATCGCCTGTTCGGTTAAAGCTGGACTAACTTTTAAATCTGTTCGTGTTTCGATCGCTTGCTCTAAAAGATATTGGCGTAAAACATCTATGATGAAATTCTGTAGCTTTCCTGCATCTTGCAAATAATTAAGAGCTTCCTTTAAGGATAAAGGGTGTTCTCCAAACGTTAAAAAGGCTTCTGAACTCATAGATTTATTAAGTTAAAACGTACTGACCCAAAGACACTTTTCCCAGTATATCAAGAAATATCCCTTGGTCTAAATCATTTTCCGTAGTTTAATAGAGATAAAATAAGTTATTTTGAAAAAATGAGAAAATTAACTGCAAAAATTGAGTGATAAAGCCCAAAAACAGCATTTTATCGAAAAAAGGATGAACCGAGCCTGCCAATCATCAATCCATCACAGCCTTTGAAGATAGACTAAATCAAAATTTTGGCACATTATAGTGTGTAAAATCAAAATGTTTAGGCTAAAATCAGTGGAAGCTTTAAGGGACAATCAGAAAACAGATGAAGTGAACTATGGGGACAAATCAAGATGAGTTAGCATCTCAATCCATCGTAACGAGTGGTAAGCTACAAAACAAAGCAACATTTTTAGAACAGATGCAATCAAAGATATCTTTACCGATTGGGGCAATGATTCTAGTTGTTTTATCTGGAACAATTGGATTTACGGCAACGTCACTATTGTTACAGCCATCGGCGGGTTCTAGTTGTCCTAAAATCTTCTGGATTGTTGCCTCAGCTTCAAAACGTCTTTACTGCGCTCAACTCGAAGCAGATAAGAAAACCACTGACAGTTTACTTAAAGCGATCGCACTTGTCGAAGCCTTACCCAAAGATCACCCATTACGTCCCCAAGTTGACCAATATGTTGAAGATTGGGCTGAACAAATCTTAGATTTAGCAGAAAAAGAATTTCAAGCAGGAAGAATTGAAAACGCGATCGCCACAGTCAAAAAAATTCCAGAGAAAGCTAAAGCCTATCAACTGGTAGAAGCAAGAATTCAAAAATGGGAGTCAATTTGGCAATCTGGCGAACAAACCTTAACTGAAATTGAAACCCATCTGCGTAAATCGAATTGGAATTATGCTTTCCGTTTGGCAGTACAATTACTAAATCTTGGTAATGATTATTGGGCAACGGTTAAGTATAATCAAGCAGTTCAAAAAATTTATCTAGCTCGTGAAGAAAGTAGTCAACTTGATCAAGCTTTTGCTCTCTACAAACGCGGGGGTGTAGAAAACTGGCTCAAAGCGATCTCTGAAGCAGAAAAAATTAAGCCCGAAAGTTATGCCTACCAAGAAGCCAAGAATTTATTAAGTAAAGTTAAAGATACACTGATTCAATACGCCAACAATTTAGCTCAAAAAGAGCAATGGCAAGATCTTAAAGACGTAGCCCGCCAAATTCCTGAAAGCTTAACCCTAGAAAAAGAAGTAGAAGAATGGGAGGCGATCGCAGATGCGGGCATTAATTCCGATTTTGGCACCGTTGAAGGTTTACAGGCTGCCATCCTTTCAGCCGAACAAATTGAGCCTCAGAGCCGTTTTTATGCTCAAGCACAGCAGATGATTAAGCGTTGGAACCTCGAAGTAGAAGATGTGACTAAACTGACTCAAGCGAGAGAAAAAGCGCAAGTCGGTGATGTTCAAAACTTAAATGAGGCGATAGAGCAAGTTAAATTAATTGCCGCAGGGCATCCACGCTATCAAGAAGCACTAGGAGAAATTCGTCGCTGGACTCGTCAAATACAGGTGATTGAAGATCAGCCGATTTTAAATCAAGCTAGAGAAATTGCGGTGAAAGGAGATATCGAGGCTCTACAAACAGCGATCGCTCAAGCTAGTACGATTGGTTCTTCTAGAGCATTGTATCAAGAAGCAAGAGGAGAGATCCGCAACTGGCGAGAAACGATCGAAAGGCAAGAAGATCAACCGATTTTAGATCAAGCGGTTTCTTTGGCTAATGTCAGAGATTATGTTGCAGCGATTCAAGTCGCCCAACAAATTCGACGCGGACGTGTTCTTTACCCTGAAACTCGTTCTAATGTGAGACGTTGGCAACAAGAAGTACAAGCTCAACGAGACTTACAACAAGCTGAAGCGATCGCCCAGTCTCGTACGATTGAAGCTTTAAGTCGTGCGCTTAATATCGCTCAAAATATCCCCTCGGCAACTGATGTCAATAGTCAAAAGATAGAAGCGATTGATCGTTGGAGTTATCAACTGTTAGCTCTAGCCTCTGAAAAAGCGAATCTTGCTGAATATAATGAAGCGATAACAATCGCACGAGGCATCCCTTCAGAAAGTGCCGCGTACAGTGCAGCACAATCTCAAATACAACTCTGGAAACGTTCCTTAGAACCACTGCCACTGGTTGAACCCACTAATGAAGAGAATAATACTCTAGACTTAGATCAAACTAATCCGCAAAATTAAGTTAATTAAGCGACAGTTTCAGGGCTTGAGATTCTTGTTGGAGTAAATGAACTAATTCCGTATCCCCTTTGGCTAAAGCAATTTCTAAACGACGTTCTAAACGACGGCGAATCGTTTCTAGATGAACTTGGCTCACTTCATCAGTGACGATGGCTGTGGGTAGAGTGTTAGAGATTGAACAAGTTAGTGTAGCTGTTTCGGTTCCCAAATTAGGACGACTACTATAAGCGACTCCGCGATACTGACGATAGAGCTTGGGTTGTAGCTGGGGAATGTGACGAGGGTAATGATATTTCCAGTCTTGTCCCCGATATTTTCCGCCAACCTCTCCCTCATTCATATCGAGGGCTAGAGGAACTTGATCATAATGAATTCCCCGATAAGATAATTTCATTGTCATCTCTCCTTAGTTTGATCTTAAATGTGATTTTTTTAGATAAAACTTTTAAAAAATCTGTATCTATTTTTACATTTTAGCCTTTTTTTGGACAAAAGTCATTAAGCAATAACAAAGTTGACTTTAACCTTTAATTAAGAGATTCCTAGATGAGAATGTAATTTTGCTTTTTTTACATAACTTAATAGTGTGAAGTTTGTTTTTATCAAAACAGCCTGGAGTTAGTTATCTGAAATGACAACATTACAATTTATTACAATGAATTGTAAAAGGGATGGTCATCTGGCTTGATCTAATACGGGGAATATATAAGATAATCACTTGCTTTGACAGGCCTAAGACAGCTAATGTATATAAAAGGTGAAAGTCAAATAAAAATATTTTTTCCGTTTAGCTCCATTTCCCCTGTGGAAAAAGGGTTAACTTTCGTTAAGAATTGTTGAAAAAGACTGTAACAAATCGTTACTTTTTCTTTCATCAAATCAATGATTGAATATCTGCCTTTAGAGAAAGTCCATTTTTGGTCAGCAAGTGACAGATATTTTATGTCCATTGTTCCTAATTCTTGTTGTATTCGGAGACAACTTCAATGTTAGAAAGATTAAAAGGACTATTTGGTAACAAAGATAAATTTTTTCGAGAATTTAAAGAAGACGCGTCAAATGTAGTAGGGCAAGCAGTAGAACAAGCAGAAAAAGCGATTGAGAAAACAACCGAAACCATTAGCCAAGTTGTTGACTCAAAAGCCGATGCACCTGCCAAAGCCGTAAAAGCCAAGGCGGCTAAAACTGTTAACAACGTTAAAGCTGAAAAAGCAGCACCCGCAGCAAAAGAAAAGAAAACTTCAATTAAAGATAAAAAAGCTAAACCCGCAGCAGAGGCTAAACCAGCAGAAGCTAAACCAACTCCAACCGTTAGCCAAAACGGAAAAGTTGACCCGACTGAGGTCGCTTTTGCAAGTAAGTCTCCAGTAGCCTCTACGATGTCCCGTCGTACACCAGGCCCTAGTTTAAATCCTTTTAAGGAAATGGCACGACAAGCCAAAGTTCCAAGCAAAAAAGGCTAAATAAATATTAAGGGTGGGTTTATTCCTACCCTTTTTTTAACTACATTAAAATCAATGTGGACTCAAATTGCTGAACAAATTACACAAGCGACGGGGAAATCTTTTCAAATTGAAAAAACTCGTCCTGTGAGTGGCGGCTGTATTAATCAAGGTTACGCGGTGTCGGATAGCGAACAAACGTACTTTGTCAAAGTCAACAGCGCGACTCAAATTGCGATGTTTGATGCCGAAGCGTTAGGACTACAGCAAATGTCGGATACTCATACGATACGGGTTCCTCAGCCGATTTGTTGGGGACTAAGTGATAGTTCTAGCTTTTTGGTTTTAGAATGGTTAGAATTCGGGCGGGGTGATAACGCTTCTTGGGAAGAAATGGGACGCAAATTAGCCGCCTTACATCAAGTAGGAGAAGTGTCTAAATTTGGTTGGGAATGTAATAATACAATTGGTTCAACCCCTCAGATTAATACTTGGAAAGACCAGTGGGCTGATTTTTTTACTGAGTGTCGCATCGGTTATCAGTTAAAGTTAGCGAAAAAACGCGGGGGAGGTTTAATGAGTGAAAATATAGTTCTTCCTGCGGTTCTTGAGTATTTAAGTGATCATCATCCGCAACCGTCTTTAGTTCACGGTGATTTATGGTCAGGGAATGCCGCCGTTACAATAACAGGAGAACCCGTTATTTTAGATCCTGCTACTTATTATGGCGATCGTGAAGTCGATTTAGCAATGACTGAATTATTTGGGGGTTTTCCTGCTGCATTTTATCGAGGATACAATCAAGTTTTTCCCCTGAGTGATGGCTATCAACGTCGGAAAACTTTGTATAATCTGTATCACATTCTCAATCATTTTAATTTGTTTGGTGGTGGATATGGTACCCAGGCCAATCAAATGTTACAGCAGATTTTAGCCAGAAAATAGATTAAAATTATTCAACCACAATATGCCACTCATGTAACTCGTATTCCACACAATGATTTTGAATTAGGGGATCATGTGCGACAATTGTTTTAGCTTCTTGTAGCGAATTGGCTGTAAAAAGTAACATTCCTCCACCAAATTCTTGCCAATAACCTGTTTTTGCGTGATGTCCTTTTGCGATCAGATCATGGACATAGGCTTTATGGGCTGGCACATATTGATCAAAGGTTTTTTTATCAACAATTCCTTTTTCTATTTTGACAAACCAAGGCATATTTTAATCAATAAGTCAACTAAAGTAGAACAAAATATCAATGAAACCGAATCAAAACTTATTTTTTATTGCTTTGTTACCACCTAAGACAGTACAACAAGCTGCTCATGAAATAAAAGAACATTTTGCCACGTTTTATCAAAGTCGGGCGGCTCAAAAATCTCCTCCTCATATTACATTACAGCCTCCTTTTGAATGGAGAGAAGAGAATTTACAAAACCTTACGCAACAGTTACAAAGCTTTGTACAAAATTATGCTCCAATTCCCATGATACTCGATGGATTTGGTGCATTTAAGCCAAGAGTTATTTATATTAATGTTATGAAAACACCTGAATTGTTAAAGATACAACATGATTTAATGATTTTTTTGGAGACTCATTTAGGCATTATTCATCAGCCTTCTAAAAGTCGTCCCTTTGCACCTCATCTAACCGTCGGTTTTAGAGATTTAACTAAAGATAATTTTACCAGAGCATGGTCAGAATTTGCTCATCAATCATTTCATGAAGAGTTTGTGGTTGAACAGCTTAGTTTATTAATCTCTAAAAATGGTAAATGGCACGTTTTAGAGGAGTATGATTTTAAATCGATTTAATTATTTTTTGTGTAATATTGTTGTAGATCTTCGGGACGATCGAGATCTTGGAGCATCGGTAGTAAAAAGGTTTTTAAATTTAAGTTGTGAGCAATTTCTAATGTTCTTTTCTTAACGGTATCAGTTCCCCAAGCAATATCGGTGAATAACTCGGCATAGACTTTTTTAAGACCAATCAAATAATAACCCCCATCTTGTGCAGGGCCTAAAACTAAATCAGATTTAGCTAATGATTCAAACGCCTGTCGGATGATATTTTCGTTGAGTTCAAGACAATCTGTACCAATGATCACCACTTGAGTCATCCTATCACGGAATTCCGTTTCAAAAGCGAATTTCATGCGATCGCCTAATCCTTCTCCATACTGATTTTGATAACTTAAATCTTTCCCTAACCAATTTTCCATTAATTTTTGATTGCCACCCGTAAAACAAATTTTTAACGAGAGAAAACCATTATTAATCAAAGGTTGAATCATCTTAAAGGTTGCTTTAGTCAGTTGACGGTGTAGGTTTGATGCACCCTCTTCACCCAAAATAGGAATTAAACGAGTTTTAGTTTTACCTGGTTCGGGATAGCGGGTAAAGATAATTAATTTATTTTGATAAGCCATTATACTTAGTACACCAGAAATTTTTTAGCCAACAGGTTTCGCAACAATACCTATTGTAATCAGCTAAATTTTTTCAATCTTGATCGGTCAAAAAGTGACGAATTCCTGAGACAATCAATAATGACATTGAATACCTTAAAGAGTTACCATACAGTGATGCTACGTTTTCGGTCGATTTTAACTTTAGTTTTGGTCTTAATAACCACCTTTCTTGTAAGCTGCGGTGGTGCTCCAGAAGTCAAAGTTCCCCCAACTTATACCCCTGAGAAAATTGAGCAGTTGCAAGTTTATATTACTCCAATCAATGAAGCACGGGAAAAAATGGCGATCGTTGCTGACTTGATTGCTAAAAAGAATTGGGTAGATACACGTACCTATATTCACGGCCCCTTGGGAGGGTTAAGATTACAAATGCTTAATCTTTCTCGTAGTCTTCTACCCAAGGATCAAGAAAAAGCGGCTGATTTAGCAAAAGAGGTGTTTGGTCATTTTGAACGGATCGATGCTGCTGCTAAAGATAAGAATGCTGATTTAGCCTACACTCAATTTAAAGAAGCCCTCAAAGACTTTGATAGTTTCCTAAATTTACTTCCAACGGCTAATAGCTAGTCATAGGATAATCACAAGACAAATAGTAAGGTATAGAAGCCCTTATTATTTGTTTTTTTTATGACCAAAATTGTTATTATTGGCGGTGGAATCGTCGGCGCGATGATCGCCTATGAACTCAGTACGTGCGCTCATTTAGACATTACTCTCATCGAACAACATCAAAGTGCTTCAGGTTCAACAGGTGCCGCACTCGGTGTATTAATGGGAGCAATTAGCCAAAAAATAAAAGGACGCGCCTGGAAACTGCGGGAAAATAGCTTAAAACGCTACGAAACGCTAATCCCTGAATTAGAATCACTAACGGGTCAAACAATTCCTTATAATCGTCAAGGAATAGTCATGTTAGGTTTGACTCAAGATGAGTTAGACAAGTGGCAAACATTAGTTGAGATTCGTCATGCCCAAGGTTGGGATTTAGAACTGTGGACAACTGAAGAATTATTAAAACACTGTCCGCAAGTTCAAAACGATCGCGTTTTAGGTGCGCTTTATTCCAAGAGCGATCGTCAAGTGCATCCTACTCTTTTAACCCAAGCCCTGATCACAGGAGCCTCAATAAAAGGGATTGAATGTATTCTTGGTCAAAAAGTTCAAAAATTTAAGATCACACCGCTAAATAACGATAATACTAGCCATTGTAGCCATATTCAGACGGACAAGGGTGTATTTGATGCAGACTGGGTGATTGTTTCGGGAGGAATTGGTTCAAAATTACTAACCACATCTTTAGCGCAAACCGTAGACATTCAACCCGTTTTAGGGCAAGCGATACATCTAAAACTACCTCAGACGATGGAAAATGTAGCCTTTCAACCTGTGATTACAGGGGATGATGTTCATATTGTACCCTTGGGATCTGGAGAATATTGGATCGGGGCAACCGTAGAATTTAGTGATGAAGCGAATCTAAATTTATTAGAATGGGTTACTGAACAAGCGATCGCATTTTGTCCCGAACTGAAAAAGGGTGAAATCATCAGAACTTGGTCAGGAAAACGCCCGCGCCCAGTTGGACAAGCTGCCCCTGTCATTAAACCCTTAGATGGTTATGATAATGTACTTTTAGCAACGGGTCATTATCGCAATGGGGTATTACTCGCCCCTGCCACCGCACAGATGATTAAAGAGATGATTTTAGCTTATTAACTAAATATCTCGTCCTTCTGTACGACCGAACAAGATATAATGCTCGAAACCACTGGTTAATAAACCCGCATTGACCACATTAGCCACATCTGGATTTAAAGTCAGATATTCATTTTCATTGAATAAACGGCTTGGATTACGGTGTTCAGTTTGTCCAAATGTAATATAGTGTTGGAAACCATCTTGAAATTGTCCCGCAGCAACAGCATCCGCTATATCAGGATATTCAGTCAGATAGTCAACTTCGTTATACAAATAGTTCAGGGGATTTCGGGCTTCAGATTGATTATTTTTTAAATAATGCTCGAAACCACTATGCAAACTCCCATTAGCAATAGCATTATTCACATCGGGGTTAGCCACTCTGTAAGCTAGTTCATCAAACACTGGACTCGGACTTCTGCCTTCAAGTTGTCCAGACAAAGCATAATGTTGAAAACCACTAGAGAAACCTCCATTTTCGACGGCATTCATCACATCGGGATTATGTTGTAGATAGAAGGTTTCATCATAGAGGATACTGGGGTCGCGTCCTTCAAACTGACCAAAATTAACAAAATGGGTATAACCATTACTGAAAATACCACTACTGACGGCAGCAGCCACATCAAGATTCTGCGAGAGGTAATAGGTTTCGTCATACAATGAAGCAAAAGGTAAGCCATTAACTTCGACAGGAGTGTAGGATAACCCGTTTACAAATCCTGAACGAGCAAGTTGATCAAAACTAAAAACGCCATAAGCACCAACAGGTCTGTAAACTTCAATAACGATATTAGGGGTATTAAAACCAGTTGACGCAGTGACAAAACCTCCATTAGTCAGTGATGAAACTGAACTACCACTCCGTAATGGGATAAAATAACCACTATCTGGTGTTAAAGTATCGATTAAAAACTCTGAACCGACTCGATTTGCTTGTGCATCAAACTGTTGTCCTGAAAAGTATCCCTGACCACTTACATTACCATGCGCAACAAATGTGTTTAAATTTCGCCAAGTGACGACGAATCCACCATTATCTAAAGATGTTATTGAAGTTTCAGGATAATAACCTACTGTGAAAGTATTAATGCGAAATTCTGAGCCAATTGGATTATTATTGGCATCATAACGTTGTCCATAAATATTAGTCTCAGATACCCAAGTAACAACAAATCCACCATCACTCAAAGAAGTAATCGCAGGATTAGATTGAACGTTATAAGTCATAGGATTAACACGCAATTCTGAGCCAATTGGATTACCATTAGCATCATAACGTTGTCCATAGATATCAGCTTCATTGACATTTTGAATTTCCGACCACCAAGTAATCACAAATCCACCATCATTCAAAGAAGTAATCGCAGGATTATAAAGATTATATGGATCTCCTTCAGTCACAGTATTAACGAGAAATTGCGACCCAATTGGACTACCATTGGCCTCATAACGTTGTCCATAAATATTAGTAGATAGCCAAGTAACAACAAATCCACCATCATTCAAAGAAGTAATCGCAGGATGAACTCCTTGAGTCAAAGTATTAACGAGAAATTGCGACCCAATTAGACTACCATTGGCCTCATAACGTTGTCCATAAATATTAGCATTAGATACCCAAGTAACAACAAATCCACCATCATTTAAAGAAGTAACTTTAGCAGATCCATCACCTAAAGTGTCAATCTGTAAAGATTGTCCGATGGGATTTTCATTAGCATCATATCGTTGGGAAAAAATCTTTGTGTCACTTCTCCCTGTTACAACAAAACCACCATTTGCTAAAGATGCAACTGATATGTCAGAGAAGACCACGCTATCGGTATTAGAAGAAAATAGTAATTCTGTTCCTGCCCTAAGAGATGGTTTTTTTGGTAAGTTATTGTTATCGTTGTCGATAATCGTTAAAGTAGCATTGGTTTCACTCCCAAGCGTTACATTTCCAGTCGGATTAGATAAAGTCAGGTTAATCGTTTCATCTGCTTCGATAAGATTATCATTAACTAAAGGAATAGTGACTGTTTTACTTGTTTCACCAATGTTAAACGAAACAACGATCGCATTATTATCATAATCATCAGATGCAGTAGCGGTTCCATCACTAGGAGTAAGAGTAACACTCACATCACCATCACTACCACCTGTGCGAATTAAAGTAATCACCGTGACAGGTGTTCCATCTTCACCTACACTATAACTGGTCTGACTAAAAGCAATACTCCCTGCATCTCCAGCACCAAATATCGCCGCATTAATATTACTAGAAACCCAAACGGCGGCATACCCACCATTTGTTAATGATGTCACTGAAAGATTGTCTGGATAACCTCGATCACTATTAATCTGAACAGCTTGACCGACCCGATTCGCATTAGCATCATATTCTTGAGTGTACAAATCATATGTATTAACTAAGAATCCACCGTTTGGTAAAGCAGTAATGGAAGAAATATCGTTATCACTTTCCGTTACTGGAATGTCAAGATTGAACACAAAAGTATCACCACTTAAACTACCATCCAGATTGTAGAGTTGACCGTAATAGACACTTGATGAATCAGATTCGTTCGACCAAGTAATGAGATATCTTCCATCCGCTAAGGATGTAACAAAAGATGATGAATAATCAGAGTTATCACCAATTTGAAATGCTTGACCGACTTTGACTCCATTCGCATCATAACGCTGTCCGTATAAACTATAATACTGTTCTTGCCAAGTAAACAAAAATCCACCATCAGCTAGAGCAGCAACTGATGCTTGGGTTGGGTTAAGATATGTATTGGTATTAATCTGAAATGCTTGACCGACTTTGACTCCATCCGCATCATAACGCTGTCCATAAATGTTATATGTTGAATTATCACTATCTTGATTAACCCAAATGACAACAAATCCACCGTTACTTAGAGACGCAATTAATTGATCCCTAGATTGATTTTGTGTACTAACTCTAAATTCGGAGCCGATTTTAGTTCCATCAGTTTTAAAGCGTTGTCCCAGTATATAAGAAGTATCGGCATATTCAAATACCCAGGTTACAACAAAATCTCCGTTTTTTAAGGTGGCTATCTGAAGAGATGAATCCCTACTTACTGGATTTGCGTTAACGAGAAAAGCTTGTCCTTGAGTTGTTCCATCACTGTTATAACGCTGTCCATAAATGTCTTTACTACCACCGAAAAAATCTTTCTTATAGACTATTACAAACCCACCATCGGCTAGATAAGTAATCGACGGCTCATCAAAGTGAAAGTAATTATCCCTATTGGGACTAACTTGAAAGTCAGGAACAATTTTTAACAAAGGAGATGTTGATTCAGCCAAATTGTTTAGCATTATTTTAATACCTCTTGATTTAAAAATGAATAGTAAGTTAGCGAGCTTGAGCAACTAAGCTAAGTGATGCTTTGCAAGAAGAATTTTTTGATTATAGTTAGGGAGCGATGCAAAAATTCCGTTTTTTCTTAATGATCTGCTTAAGATAGATTACTGTTTATTTGTCTTAAACTATTTTAAACAAGATTCCATATAATAGACAGATAAGTTAAATTTCTGGAAGAGTATTTAATAAAATGTAATACAGATTTTGGAAAAGTATTAAAGTTCTCGCAAATCGGAAAACTTGCGCTAGAATCTGAAAGATATTTTGTAACATTTTCTTTTCTAAACTAGCAGCAATACGCGCCGCTTACGCGAATCTCTTCGAGATCAAGTTCTGTTATTTTTCCATCACTCAAAGACCAACCTAACGCCCCAATATGTTCTCTAGTTTTATTACATTTTTTGTCTCAAGAATAGGTAATGATATCTTTACAAATACACCAGTTAAGCGCGACTTGAGAATGAGTTTTATGACCTAGATAATGCTATTTCTCTTAAACAGTTTAAAAGCAATTGAATTTTCGGTAAAAGTTGCGAAATAATAACCAACGTATTCCATTAGGTAAGGGTTTATTTTGTCTATTGGAATCTGGAGAATATTGGATTGGGGCAACCGTAGAATTTAGTGATGAAGCGAATGCAAATTTATTAGAATGGGTGAAAGAACAAGCAATCGGATTTTGTCCCATGCTAAAAGAGGGTCAAATCCTTACAACTTGGTCTGAAAAACGCCCGCGCCCAGTTGGACAAGCGGCACCTGTCATTAAACCCTTAGACTTTTATGATAACGTACTTTTAGCAACGGGTCATTATCGAAATGGGGTTTTATTGGCTTCCGCGACTGCACAAATCATTAAAAAGATGATTGGAGCAATATGATAGAACTAAGCACTCAACGTATTGTAACAGGATTAGATCGCCCCCTATTTGTTGTTGCACCCCCTAATGATCCCAGAAGATTGTTTATAGTTGAGCAAAAAACAGGTGAGATTAAAATTCTTGATTTAAACACTAATACTGTTTTAAGCACACCATTTCTAAACCTTGATGATGATGACTTACTAGCAGCAGGTTTTGAACAAGGATTACTCGGTTTAGCGTTTCATCCTGACTATCAAAATAATGGCAAATTTTATATCAACTATACTGCGCCTGGTGGCGGAAATGCAGGTCAAACCAAAATAGTAGAATATCAGGTTAGTTCTGATCCTAACATTGCCAATGCAACTACAGCCCGCACTATTCTAACTTTTGACCAACCCGAACAAAATCATAATGGGGGTTGGATGGATTTTGATTCGGATGGCTATTTATATATTGCTTCTGGAGATGGTGGGGGTTCAGGTTATCAACCAGGTATACCCAGTTTTTCGGATAACTCGCAAGATATTACAGATAATCTATTGGGCAAAATCTTGCGAATTGACGTGAATTCTGATGCTTTTCCCAATGAAACTGACCGTAATTATACAATTCCCGCTAATAATCCTTTTAGTAACGAAATTTGGGTTTATGGACTCCGCAACCCTTGGCGTTCTAGTTTTGATCGACTGACAGGTGATCTTTATATTGGTGATGTGGGTCAAAATTCATGGGAAGAAATTAACTTCCAGTCTCATTCTAGTGCAGGTGGCGAAAATTATGGCTGGAATCTGCGAGAAGGAAGCCTCATTAATGTTGATAACTTACCACCTAATTTAGTTGATCCGATCTATCAGTATGAACATTCTACAGGTTATTCTGTAATTGGTGGTTATGTTTATCGCGGTTCTGTTAGCGAACTTCAAGGAACTTATTTTTTTGGCGATTTTGTTACAAACAAGATTTGGTCATTTCGTTATGATGGTGCAATACTTCGAGAAGTAAGCGATCGTACTGCGGAATTAACACCCGATACGGGAACAATTACTGACATAGCATCATTTGGTCAAGATGCGTTAGGAAATTTATATATTGTTAGTCTTGATGGTAATATTTTTCGGATTGAAGCAACAGTCATTAATCCGAGTGCTATTGTAGACTTTTTCTCCTATGAAGAACTCGCACAGTCTGGGTTTGCAGGGACAATTAATTACACACCTGTAGAAATTGCCAATATACTGATCGCTCATTTGTATGATGATACTTATTATCTCAATCTCTATCCTGATGTTAAAGCGGCGGTGAATAATGGATTAATTGCTAGTGGTTATGACCATTTTATCAATTTTGGTCAAGATGAAGGTCGTAATCCCAGTATTCTTTACAATGAAACTTTTTATTTATCCCAAAATCCTGATGTAGCTAATGCAGTAACAAATCATCTTTTTAGCAGTGGTTTTGAGCATTATCTATATTTTGGTCAAAACGAGGCCAGAAATCCTAGTGAACAGTTTAATGAACAATCTTATTTAAACAATAATCCAGATGTGGCGGATGTGGTTACACAAGGCGGTTTACAAAGTGGTTTTGAACACTATATCAAATATGGTGAGGCTGAAAATAGATTACCCACATTATCACTTTACAATGAAGCCTATTATCTTCAACAGTATCCTGATGTAGCTGTTGCAGTTAATTCTGGTCAATTTGCCAGTGGATTTGATCATTATATTCTTTTTGGACAATCAGAAAAACGCAATCCTAGCAGTCTATTCAATGAAAATGAATATTTAACTCAATATCCTGATGTTGCTAATGCGGTTCAGAATAATATTTTAAGTAGTGGTTTTGAACACTATATCCTTTATGGTCGCATCGAGGGAAGATAATGATTAACGGGTTTGAAAGATATTTTGTACCATTTTCTTTTCTAAACTAGCAGCAATAAGCACAGCGAAAGCAAATCTCTTCGAGATCGAGTTCTGCTCAATTGTCTCAAAGTCAATCAGAAAATAAATCGTTTAACTTTCTATATAATAAGAGTGACTGCTCAGTAACAGCAAAAAACAATAGAGTATTTCAGATTATGAGTATCATCATTTCAGATGAGATCTTACAAGCGTCTCAGCTTACACCAGATGAATTTTGTCAAGAAATTGCATTACATCTGTTTAAAACAGGTCGCTTAACGCTAGGATATGCCAGCCAGTTAGCAAATATGCACAGAGATGCTTTTCGACAACTGCTGAAAAAACACCAAATTCCAATATACTCTTATGATGTTGAAGACTTTGAACTTGATTTGCTTTCTTTACGAGCATTGGGACGGTTGTGATTGTTATTAGTGATACATCGGTGATCACAAATTTGATGTCCATTCAACATTTATACATATTACCTTAACTTTATCATCAAGTTATTATTCCAGAGGAAGTATATCAAGAACTTGTCGATGTTGAAGATTCACTACTGAGAATAACTGAAGTTCTATTGAGTAGTTGGCTTGAAGTTAGACGAGTTACAAATCGTCTTGTTGTTGATAATCTTCAACACATAGCAAGGTTAGATGCTGGCGAATCTGAAGCAATCGCGCTTGCACTATAAATTAATGCTGATTTATTATTATACCAATTTTCAATAATCGTAAGAAACACCAAACCTCTGTAAAGACGCGCCATGGCGCGTCTTTACCTTTCTATCTCTTGCATAACTTTTGAAAAATGATATTAATTGATAAACGTCGAGGTCGAAGGGAAGCCAATCGCTTAGGATTAAGAATTACAGGGCTACTCGGTATCTTGGTTGAAGCTAAATCTCAAAATATTATCATAGCCGTCAAACCCCTAATGGATGCTCTAATTGCTACATTAGAATTTAGAGTATCTTCGGCGTTGTATAATCAGATTTTAAATATGGTCAATGAAGCTATTTAACGGGTTTGAAAGATATTTTGTACCATTTTCTTTTCTAAACTAGCAGCAATACGATCAAGTTCTGTAATTTCCCCGTCACTTAAAGACCAACCTAACGCCCCAATATTTTCTCTTGCTTGGGTGACATTTTTTGCCCCAGGTATCGGCAATGTCCCTTTACAAATACACCAGTTAAGCGCGACTTGAGAATGCGTTTTATGTCGAGATAAGGCTATTTCTCTTACGCAGTCTAAAAGCGGTTGAATTTTGGGTAAAAGTTGCCGAAATAATAATCCGCGTATTCCATTAGGTAAAGGTTTATTCTGTCCATATTTTCCTGTCAGTATCCCTAAAGCTAAAGGACTATATGCAATCAGTTTAATCCCCAATTCATCGCAAACATCTTTTAAACCCAGTTCCGTCACAGGATAGGTAGACAGTAAAGAATACTGAACCTGCAATGTTGTAATGGGAACGCCACGTTTAGACAATTTTTCATGAACGTATTTGAGTCGTTTTGTCCCATAATTGGATAAACCAACTGCTTTGACTAAACCCTGTTCATATAAATCTGCTAAACCATCTAATAATCTCTCTTCCTGCCAAGGTGCATAATTCGCCGTAGACCAGTGCATTTGTACTAAATCGACATTTCTTCCTAACCGTTTTGCCGAAGCTTGACACGCATTCACCATCGACTGTCTAGTAAGTCTCCAAGGATAAGCAGCGAGTTTTGTCGCAATACAGATTTTATCTTGATTTACCCCTGAATAATCCTGAGAAAATTGTCCTAACAGTTTCTCACTTTGTCCGTTTAATTTACCAGTACCATAAGAATCACCCGTATCAAACAACGTTACACCCTGACTGACACACTCTCTAAAAACGTCTTGTAACTGGCTATCCATACTTTGATCATATCCCCACAATAGTCGGTTTCCCCATGCCCAAGTACCGCAACCCATGATAGGAAGATAAATAGATTGGCTAGTTTGCATATTTTTTTTGTTATAAGTGTAAATACTAATGCGCTAAGGATAGCTTAGAGGTAGACACAAGACAATCATAAAAAAGTCATGCTTAATGATGTCGTCACCTATTGGTATGAGGGAAGTTGTCCGCAAACTAGGGCATTACTTAGATTACCACGTACAACCAAAGTAGAAGCGATCGCATTTAATTTAATGCAAGAACTTGCCAGTGATGAACGTTATTCCTGTGAAGGTAAAATGTATGGTGTGCTTTTGGTAGAAACGCCTTTAGGTGAAAAAAAGATTTTCAAAGCGTTCTCAGGATTACTCAATGGTCATTCTATTGTAGATGGTTGGGTGCCACCGATTCCAGGGCGAGAACAAGTTGCTTTAGAAGAAATACGCACACTAAATATTTTAGATGAGATTAAACAAGAACTGCTGACTTTACAAACTTTACCCGAACGCCAGCAGTATGACACACTGAACCAAGAATATGAGACACGTTTACAAAAGTTAATCTTACTCCATCAGCAACGAAAACAAGAACGACACCAACAGCGTCAAAATCATCCTACTGATTCTAAAATATTTGATCAACAAAGTCAGTTAGACAAAATAGAACGAAAACGACTCAAACGTGAACGAGATAACGCTTTAAAACCGCTACAAGAAATCATCATACAAGCAGATACACGAATACACGAACTCAAACAACAACGTAAAATCCTTTCACGCAGACTGCAAACTCAGATGTATTCTGCTTATACACTGACTAATTTTTTTGGACAAACCAAATCTTTAGAAGAATTGATGACTCAAGGTTATAAACCTTCAGGAACGGGGGATTGTTGCGCCCCAAAACTGCTACACTATGCGGCAACACAAGGGTTTAAACCTCTTGCGATGGCTGAATTTTGGTGGGGTGAATCAAATCTCGATAAAATACAGGGAAAATTTTATGGTGCTTGTCTGGAACGCTGTCAGCCATTAATGGGTTTTTTATTATCGGGTTTACCTTCTTCTAGCCATCTTTTAAAAGACGTTGAAATCAAAATAATTTATGAGGATGAATGGTTAATTGCAGTAGATAAACCATCGGGATTATTATCGGTACCAGGACGATCTCAAGATAATCAAGATAGTGTAGTAAATCGATTAAAACAAAGTTTTCCTGAATTAATAGCAGTACATCGTTTAGATTTAGACACATCGGGTATTTTATTATTAGCTCGAAATATGCTAATTTACCGTCTTTTGAGCAAACAGTTTCAAGAGCGAAGAATAAATAAAGTTTATGAAGCGTTACTGGTAGGTTTAGTCAAAATAAATCAAGGAATTATCGATTTACCATTGTGGGGAAATCCTGAAAATCGCCCTTATCAAACTGTAGATTTTGAACGAGGAAAAATTAGTGTAACTCATTTTAAAGTGATAAATAAAGATGAACAACATACTCGTATTGAATTTTATCCATTGACGGGGCGCACTCATCAAATTCGCGTCCATTCGGCTGATGCAAAAGGGCTAGGATGTCCAATTTTAGGCGATCGGCTTTACGGTGATTCTACAACCTCTAGCCGTTTACATTTACACGCAAGAGAATTACAGTTTGAACATCCCCAAACGCACCAAATTTTACATCTAAAATCACGAACCCCTTTTTAGTTTAAAGAGCCTGTGATGCAGTATACTTTTAGATTTTTCATCTGTCTAAAGATATTAAATTTAATTTCTTAGGATAGATTTTTAAGATGTTTAAATACTTAAAAAGGAAGTTTTTATTTTAGACAGTTATTGCTAGATTAACTTCTAAGGCAATGAAAGCAAAAGTTAAGTAGTTGTTTCATGGGCTTTTTTCAATGAGCTAAAAAGACGAAAGAATTTGTTTATTAAGCCATGATGTAGGAATTATAAAAATCTTAGATACAGAATTATGACACAAACACCTAATCTTCCCCCCATTGTTGAAAGTGATGAAAGAGAGTTTCTCGATAGTGGTGTACCTAGCACAGTAGCAATCGCAAAACACCCACTTCATCCACTAATTGTTACATTTCCAATTGCTTTTTTAAGTGGAGCTTTAGTTACTGATTTAGTCTACTGGTTAACAGATGATCTTTTCTGGGCTAGAGGTTCATTTTGGTTGATTCTTGCTGGTATAGTGACAGGTTTAGTCGCAGCAGCCACAGGTTTAGCTGATTTCTTAAGAATTCAGCGCGTTCGTCAACATAGCGCAGGATGGATACACCTCATCGGCAATGTTGTGGCTATTGTGCTTTCCTTGATTAATCTAGTTATAAGATTGAATAACGTAGAAGGTGCGATCGTACCAGTAGGGTTACTCATCTCCTTAGTTGTTGGTACTCTTTTAGCGGTGACTGGGTGGTTCGGTGCTGAATTAATATATCGGCACAAAGTCGCTGTCATCGGTAATGGGCCGAACAGCAGACCTTAAGAAAGTTGCATCAAGCTTTAAGAATAAGAGCGTTTTTTTCTCCCTAGCTTTCGGGCTAGGGTTTTTTCACAAACCGCTAATCTATCCTAGTTCTTCACGATTTCTGTTTATGGTGGTATGAACGAAAGACTCAGGTATCTTCCCTAGGATGGTTGCTAATTTGTTTCAGAAATATTAAAATTCTTTACATAAGTTTACAAAAATTGGGAGGATAACCAAAATGCTTTTAATATACACATTCGTAGTTACCTTAGTTGCGATCATTCTATGCGTACAAAAATACTATACTCAAGAACAGACCGCATCAGAATTCATTCCAGTACCGATTCGCGATCGCAAAACCTCTAATTATATAAATGGACATTATCTAAAATGAGCGAAACCTTATTTTTATTTTTGCAGCAAGACTTAGGACTAACCACCGAACAAATTGGCTTTGCTTTGCGACAAATTAAGCAAGCACCAAACCAACTACCGATGATTCTGTGGAAATATGGAATGGTTGATCTTCAGCAGTTAGATCAAATATTTGATGTGCTGGAGACAGCATAGATGACACATAGAATCATCACCCTTTTACCAAGTGCAACGGAAATCATTCACGCTTTAGGATTAACTGAGCATTTAGTCGGCCGTTCTCATGAATGTGATTATCCTCTAGAAATACAAGATTTACCCGTTTGCACTTCAGCTAAACTTGATACAAAGCGATCGAGCCTTCAAATTGATACAGATGTTCAGTCCTTACTACAATCCGCATTAAGCATCTATCAAATTGAAACAGAAACCATTGAACAGTTACAACCGACTCATATTATTACGCAAGATCAATGTGATGTTTGTGCAGTCAGTTTTTCTGATGTGAAAAAAGCCGTTAACTCTCTAGTCTCCAGTCATCCCGAAATCATTTCATTACAACCAAACTTATTACAGGAAGTATGGGATGATATTAAACGAGTGGCTCAAACATTAGATGTTCCCTTTGAGTCAACATTAGAAGAATTAAACAACAGAATAGAATTTATTACCTCTAAAACAAAAAATGAGCAGCCGAGTGTTCTAGCTTTAGAATGGATTGAGCCATTAATGGGTGCAGGAAATTGGATACCCGAATTAATCGAAATGGCAGGGGGAAAAGCGGTTTTAGGCTCATCAGGACAACATTCACCGTATATCACTTGGGATGAATTAGTAAACGCTAATCCAGATGTAATTATTATTATGCCGTGTGGATTTGATTTAGAAAGAACCCATCAAGAAGCACAAATTTTAAAAAATCATCCCGAATGGAAAAATTTACAAGCAGTACAACAAGATCAAGTTTATCTCACAGATGGTAATGCTTATTTTAATCGTCCAGGGCCACGTTTAGTTGATTCTCTAGAAATCTTAGCCGAGATCCTTCATCCTGAACTCTTCACGTTTGGTTATCAGGGGAAAGCGTGGGAAATTTTTAGCTAAACTATATTGTTTGGAAACCAATCATCTGTAAGCATATCGTCTAAACTAATAAAAACATCATTTGGAATGTCGAATAGTTCTCGCATCACTTTTATTCGTTCTGAATGAATTTCTAACCAAATCGGCTCTAACTCTTTTTTTAAACTAGGATTATCTCTAAGGATTTTTTTGACCTGTAGACGAAAGTTAGCTACTTCTTTTCGCCAATGTTTTGAACATCTTTCGCGTTCAAACTCCCAGTAAGATAATTTAAGTAAATGATCTAGAAGACGTTCTAGATAACTTTCCAAAGCTCTTTTCTGGCTTTTTCCCATGTCTTCTATTTCTTCTATCAAATTATCCCAATCTACACAATCATATTTTCCCAGTCTTAAATATTCTGATTGTTCTCTAGTCCATTGGTAAAAGTCGGTTTCGTAAGTAGCCATACTTTAGACCTCATCGATTAAGCATTTTGATAAATCTGACGCAGTTCATCTAATGTTTGAACAGTTCTCAAAGATTCCCGAACTCTTCTTAAGGTTTCGACATCTTGAATTTCTCGAATTTCTGGCATTAGTTGAAGTTCTGCATCACCAAACTTGAGATCTAAACCTAGTTCGATACCAGACAGAACTTCTTGCCGAATCTTATGTTGAATGCTTCGTTGAATCCCTATTTCTATGCCTTCTTCTAAAATCTCGTTATACCAGGGTGATTCTCTTAACACTGCCATATCCCACCTCATAATTTGTCGTACTAATTTACTACTTAAAACAAAGGTAGCAAAAAATGCAAGTAATGATTCTAACTCGTTCAATGTATCATCACGTCGCAGTTGTTGCCCTGTGAGTATTTAAGTTTTAGCCTACTTGTGCAATAACTTGCCCGATTTCTTGATGATTAATTTAACGGAAAGCTTCAAAATAATTAAAACTAGAGATAAGATGCTAATTTCTGATAGAATTTGGTAGCTACTTAAGTAAATGCTTCCTGTGGAAAGAATTTCTGACGAAGCGATCGTAGTTCGTGGAGGACGTAATCGCCCAGAAGATATTCAACGTGGAATAGGGACTCATCCAAGTGGAATAACTGGAATTTCTGTAGAGTGTGCAGTAGGATTAACTATAGAAGAATTGGCAACTACCATTCCGCATGGACAGGTCGGTTCTACTACAGTAGGGGAAGTTCGCAATGCTGGAGGAGATGTGATCCGAACAACTGGAAGAAGCCCACATCATGCAACTTTAACGGGCTTAACACCTCGACAAATCAGCAATCTCTTAACCCCTACATTTCAAAACCCAGCACGACAACAACCGAAGCCATGAAAATGCTTAGAGTTTTTGCAGATTTCCACAATGCCGATGTTCAGGGTCGATTACGTTTAAATTGTCTTGGTACAGTTGAAGATTTAGCTCGTCAAGGCATTAAATTACAAGATGGTCAGTTCCTTACATTGTATAGTGAAGATTTAGAAGTAGAAGGGGTAGTTCAATATTCTTTTGAGGAAAACATTTGGGTTGTTGTAATTGATTGGAATGCGATCAAAGAGTCAGAAGATTATGTAATTCAGGTAATATCTTAGATGAGTTAGTGTGGCATAATACTGCTAAAAAAATAGATGAGCCATGCCCATCTACTAAAAATGGAATATGCTTACTCATTAACGTACCCAATAAATCACTTTTTTCTCAATTAAGACAAAGAAACCGTAAAGCAAAACACCCATGATGGCTAATACCAATAATGCAGCAAAAGCAAGGGGAATATCAAAGTTTGCAGTGGCTTGTACAATTAAGTAACCTAAACCCGCATTTGAGGCAACAGACTCGGAAATAACGGCACCAATAAAACACAAAGAGACAGCGACTTTAAGGGAGGCAAATACATAGGGAAGTGTATGAGGCCAGCCGACTTTTTGAAAGATTTCGATTTCTGAGGCTCCCATTGAATGTAATACGTCTTTCATCTCTGGTTCTACTGTATCTAATCCTAATGCAGTATTGACTGCGATCGGAAAAAACGCCAGTAAAAAAGCCGTCAGTGTTGCAGGAATCGCATTAGCCCCGAACCAAATCGCCATCAAAGGGACGATCGCAGCTTTGGGAATCGTATTAAAAGCCACCAATAACGGATAAAGCGTTAGATATGCAAGTCTTGAATAACCAATGAGAAACCCTAAAGCGACCCCGACACCAATCGCTAAAACGAATCCTAGCAAGGTTGTCCAGAGTGTCCGAAATGAGTTGATCAAAATCTGTTCTCGATAGGTAAACAAGGCACCTAACATATTCGTTGGTGAAGGAAGGTTAAAAGCAGGAATCTTAAAAATGATGACCAATAATTCCCAAACCACAAATAACAGAAGTGTCGCTAGAAAAGGTAAAACAAAACTAGCCGTTTTTGACTTAATAAACTTATTCATTTTTTGATCTAGTGCTGAATATGACGACGAATATTAGAGAAATAGTGATTAAACTCATCCGATAATTCCATGTCCAACGTTCTAGGACGAGGTAAATCAATATTGACCTTATAAATAATGGAACTGGGACGAGAACTCATCACATAAACCGTATCGGATAAAAATACTGCTTCACGTAAGTCATGAGTAATCAAAATTGATACACATTTCGCCTTCATCCATAACGCTTGTAACATCACCCACATTTCCTCGCGGGTAAACGCATCTAACGCCCCAAAAGGTTCATCTAAAAGTAGAATTTCAGGTTGATGAATCAGCGCACGACACAAAGAAGACCGTTGACGCATCCCCCCCGATAATTGCCAGGGATATTGTTTTTGGAAATCCTGTAGACGTACTGTTGTTAATAAATCTTGCGCCATCTTGACAAATTCGGCTTTTTTGCGTCCAAATTCTTGTTTATAGGGCTGTACGACTTCTAGCGGTAACAGAACATTATCGAGGGTATTTCGCCAAGGTAGCATTACAGGATTTTGGAATGCAATTCCAATATTTTTCATCGGTTTTGTAATTTTTTGTCCTCGATAGCGAATTTCGCCGATCGGTGCAGGACTTAAACCCGATACCATTCTTAAAATAGAAGTTTTACCACAACCCGAAGGCCCAACAAAGGAAACAAATTCACCCGCACGAATTGATAAAGAAATTTCTTGTATAATTCGGCGCATACTCCCTTCAAAGGGATATTCTAAACCGACATGATCAAACTCCAAAAGCGTTGTTTCATCAATTAAAGTGCTATCAGAGGAAGGAATTTCAGAAAGAGGTTTAACCATAATTTGTACTAAACTTTGGACTAACAAAAAAAGTAAAGACGCAATTACTCACGTCTTCAACAACAGAGTTATTGCAAGGGTTTACGTTCTGATGCGGGTGGTAATTGTCTTTGTTCTAGAGGGGGTAAATATTGATCGGTATAGATATCGGCTACCGTTGGATTCGTTTTGATGCCAAATCCTTGAACGGTTTGTTGAATACTGGTTTCCAGACGTTTTGGATCAACTGCACCAATGCCTAATGTTTCAACTTCGGGTGTAATAAAACCTTGATCTAAAACGGTTTGTAAACGAATTTTTTCAGATTCTCGATCCATTAGTTTACTTGGATCTGCTGCTACAACTGCATCTAAACCAGCCGTCGGGTCTTTAATCATATCCTGAAATCCCCTAATATAAGCTCTGACAAAAGCTTTAACAATTTCGGGATTCTTTTCAGCAAATGATTTTTTAACTAAAATACCATTCCCGTAGAAATCTAGTCCATTATCTGTGTAATAAAAAACATTGATATCATCGGGTTTTTTACCAGCTTTAATTAATGCAGGAACCGCAGAAGGCGCAAAAGCACTCACCGCATCGACTTTCCCTTGTAATAAAAAGGTTTCTCTTAATTTGGGTTCCATTGTTGTCCATGTGACGGAATTTGGATCAAGATTAACTTCTTGCGCTAATATGGGAAACAGTTTTCTCGGCCCATCACCAGCAGGCGCACCTAAAGTTTTACCCGTTAAATCTTTTAGACTATTAATTCCTTTGTCTTTTAAAGCAACGATCGCAAATGGGGCTTTATTTTGATACACTGCCACCGCCATAATCTGATCATTGGGATTTTTGGAATTAAAATCGAGGGTGTTGTACATATCGCTAAACGAGATATCAAACGCCCCAGAACCTAATTTACTCACAGTATCGACGTTGCCAAAACCTCTTTCATAGCTTACGTCTAATCCTTCTTCTTTAAAATAGCCTTTGTTAATCGCCAAAATCAGAGGCGCGTCTAAACTCTGCATCAAAAAAGATAACTGCACTTTTACAGGTTTCAATTCTTTGGGTGCAGTGGACGTTGTTTCTGTCGTCGGACTCGGACTAGCAGAGGGTGTACTGGTTGTTGTATTAGAACTACAAGACGCTAATAAGGCTACTGACGCGGCGATCGCGATCAAACGGTGAACTTTTTTCATGCTTAACTTAACTTTAAAAAATTAGAGAACATCTTAAAACTTTTGTTGATCTTTTCTTTTCCACATTCATGATTTTTATCAATGTTATTGACCAAAAATATAGTGCAGAGAAAATGACTAAACTAGGGTAGCTTATGTATGCCGTATACAAATGTAATTTAGATTACAAATATTCAAACAGAAATTGAACAAACAATTGTCAGGATTTCTTGACGTAACTTAGAAATTTGAAAAATCGTAGTTTTTCATCGGTTTTAAACACAATTGATCACTCAAAATAGTAAAATTAAAGTTAGTAAAATAGAATTAAAAAGACTTGACAAAAATCGCTATTTATGCTGATTAAAAAAGTTTTAGTAACGGGTGCAACGGGTAAAACAGGTTCTTTAGTTTGGCAAAAATTACGTCTACTTAAGGATGAATTTGAAGTGTGCGGATTTGCGCGTTCAAGAGAAAAAGTAGAACAATTATTTGGTAAAACGCAAGGATTTGTTATTGGGGATATTCTAGATCCGATGGCTCTTAAATCAGCCCTATTCGGGTGTCAAGCCTTAGTCATTCTAACCAGTGCAATTCCTAAAATGGTAGCCCCGCCAAGTTCTGGAGCAAGACCCGTTTTTGAATTTGCACCAGGAGAAATGCCAGAAATGATCGATTGGATTGGTCAAAAAAATCAAATTGATGCGGCTAAAGCACAGGGAATCGAACACATTGTTTTAGTCGGTTCAATGGGTGGAACAAATGAAAACCATCCTTTAAACAGTCTAGGAAACGGAAATATTTTGCTCTGGAAACGGAAAGCCGAACAATACTTAATTGATTCAGGCATTGACTATACTATTATTCGGGCAGGTGGTTTACTGGATCTTCGGGGGGGAGTCAGAGAACTACTGGTTGGCAAAAATGATGATTTCCTGACACATCCCCCAAATGGAATTCCGACATCTATTCCTAGAGCCGATGTTGCTGAAGTCGTTGTACAGTCCTTAAAAGAGAGCAATGCAAAGAATAAAGCCTTTGACCTGATTTCTAAGCCAGAAAATACACCTGATGCGAGGATTACTATTGATTTTAGTACATTATTTGCTCAAACCACCCCAGGTCTATAATTTGCCTAAAAAGGGAAGCTTTTAGATAATTATCTCGTCTAGATTCTTTTCCTCAATTGAAGAATTTTAAAAGTCAGTGGTATTATCTTAGGTGCAGAGATTGAATTAGGATAGAGCAAGTGTCATGACTCAAGCACCTGTATCTCCGGTGGTGCTAATTATCTTAGATGGTTGGGGTTATCGCCCAGAGCAAGAAGCAAACGCGATCGCTTTGTCTAAAACCCCTGTTATGAATAGTTTGTGGGAAGTGTATCCCCGAACATTAATTCGTACCTCCGGAAAAGATGTTGGACTACCTGTCGGTCAAATGGGAAATTCAGAAGTGGGACACCTGAATATTGGTGCTGGTCGAATAGTCCCGCAAGAGTTGGTTAGAATATCAGACGCAATTGAAGATGGCTCAATTTTCAATAATTCAGCATTAGTCGAAATCTGCGAAACCCTACGAGCTAGGAATGGTAAACTTCATCTAATCGGTTTATGCTCAGAAGGTGGCGTACATTCTCATCTCTCTCATTTACTGGGATTATTGGACTTAGCGAAATTACAAGGAATATCGCAAGTCTGCGTTCATGCGATTACAGATGGTCGTGATACCAGTCCCACAGAAGGAATACTTGCATTAAAACAAATCCAAGAGCATATTGATAAAATTGGCATTGGCCAAATTGTGACTATTAGCGGTCGTTATTTTGCCATGGATCGGGATCGACGTTGGGATCGAGTCGAAAAAGCTTATGATGTAATGACTCAAGACGGTACAGGAGACGGACGCAGCGCGACACAAGTCCTAGAAGATTTCTATGCTCAGAATGTGACCGATGAGTTTATCCCCCCCATTAGGATAGCCTCTGGTGCCATTGAAGCAGGTGATGGAGTGATTTTCTATAATTTCCGTCCAGATCGGTCTAGACAGCTATGTAATGCCCTGACCATAAGTGATTTTAATGGGTTTGATCGAGATCTGATCGAGCCTCTAGGTTTTGTCACGCTGACGCAATACGAAGCAAAATTACCCGTTGATGTTGCTTTTGAGCCTCAAAATTTAAACAATATTTTAGGTGAAGTCGTGGCTAGGGAGGGTTTGCGCCAATTCCGTACCGCCGAAACCGAAAAATATCCCCATGTCACCTATTTCTTTAATGGTGGTCTAGAAAAACCCTTTGACGGCGAAGATCGTGAATTGATTCAAAGTCCGATGGTAGCCACCTATGATCATGCCCCTGCGATGTCAGCCGATGCTGTGACGAAAGCTGTTTGTAACGCAGTCGAAAAAGGCATTTATTCTTTAATTATTGTTAACTATGCGAACCCTGATATGGTCGGTCATACAGGGAATATCGAAGCTACCATTCAAGCGATTGAAGTAGTTGATCGATGTTTGGGTAAAGTGATTGAAAGTGTCAATAAAGCGGGAGGAACGGCTTTAATTACCGCAGATCATGGGAATGCCGAATCTATGCGCGATGAGGAAGGGAATCCTTGGACAGCCCACACAACCAACCCCGTACCGTTTATCCTAATAGAAGGGGAAAAACGTAAAATCGCAGGTCATGGTACGAATGTAGAATTAAGAGACGATGGACGATTAGCTGATATCGCACCAACGATTTTAGAGATTCTACAAATTTCTAAACCTTCAGAAATGACTGGGCGATCGTTAATTAAACCCTCAGAGTTTGAACTTAAACAAAATCGAACTCCAATTCGTATTTCTTTGTAAAATAACACTTCTTAAACTTAAAAAAAATGACGGCGACATTATTGGTACAAATTCTCTGGACAGTTTCAGCAAGCTTTTTGATTATTTTAGTCTTATTACACAGCCCTAAAGGTGATGGATTAGGTGGAATTGGTGGTCAAGCCCAATTATTTACGAGTGCTAAAACGGCTGAAAAAACCTTAAATCAAATTACTTGGACTCTAGCGATTATTTTTATTGCTCTAACTGTGGTTTTAAGTGCAGGTTGGTTAGTTAGGTAGAACATTAATATTGTAGGGGTTTGGTCTTCAAACCCTTTCAAAAATATCATAATTTATGAAAAGAAATTTTTGGATTAATTTTCTTTCGTTTATTTTAGGACTGGTGATTGTCGCCAGTTTTTTTATCTTCAAAACATCTTTACAAGCCCAAGAAAGTGAACCAATCTTACCAGTATTAAAAATTCATCCTTTACCCATCACCCTGGAACAATGGCAACCTCAAGAGCAAGATGATTATTTTTGCAGTCTTGTTTCGCCTCCCATTGGTGCCTTAATTTGGACAGAATTTCCGATTAAAGTTTATTTAGATCGACCCGAATTAGAACAAAATACAGCGAGTTATCAACAATTTCAAAAATGGGTTAGTGCAGTTGAAACAGCCATTCAAGAATGGAATATCTATTTACCTCTCAACATCGTAAAAGAGCCAGAAATTGCGAGTATTTTAATTAAAAGAGAACTTCCACCTTTAGGTTCTTCTTTCAACGCAGAAACGGGTAAAATTGAAATCCCTCGCGCTCGAACGGCTCAAACTCGCTATGATTTAGAAATAACCAAAACTCAGCCCCCCATCTTAACTCATCGGATGATGATTTCAATTAGTCCAAGATTAGGCGAAACTTCTTTACTTTCTGCTGCTCGTCATGAACTAGGACACGCTTTAGGAATTTGGGGTCATAGTCCCGTAGAAACCGATGCTTTATACTTTTCTCAAGTGAAAAATTCGCCAAATATTTCAGTTAGAGATATTAATACACTAAAAAAAGTCTATCAACAACCAACTAGATTAGGTTGGATTATTCCTAATAAATAAGGGTTTGAAACCAAACCCCTACAGATTATTAAATGAAATGGGTTTTAAATAATCATGCCATCAGGAATGAGCGCATTTTTCAAAACAACAACAATGCCACTGCGAATATAAAAACCTTTTTCCTCTTGATTAGCTTCTTCGATCCGATCTTTATTAACAATTAAAACATTTTGGCCAATTCGAGCATTTTTGTCGATAATTGCCCGTCGAATCGTTGAACCTGAACCAATTCCAATCGGAGTTTTTTCTTGTTTAACAAGAGTTTCTCTTTCTGGGAAAGATTCATAATAATCAGAACCCATCAACATTGTATCTTCAATATTACAGTCTGATTCTACGCGGGTGCGAATTCCTAAAATAGAATGATGAATCCGACAATCTTTTAAGATACAACCCTCACTAATCATCGATTCTGTAATCGTACAGTTGACCATTTTAGTAGGGGGTAGATAGCGAGTCCGAGTGTAAATCGGTGCTTTTTCATCGTAGAAACTAAAGGGCGGTTGCGGTTGTTGAGTAAGAGCCAAGTTAGACTCATAAAACGCTTCTATTGTTCCGATATCTTCCCAATAACCCTTAAATAAATAGGCTTGTAAATTGTAATCAGAAGCAGAAGCGGGAATGATTTCTTTACCAAAGTCAGTTTGTTCAGGATTAGCTTTGAGTAAATCAATTAAAACCTGTTTTTTGAATACATAAATTCCCATTGACGCAATAAAAGGATACTGTCGAGCTTGTCCAGAACTTAAGCCCAAAATACTTGTATCCACTTGCATTTGTCTGAGGGCATCCCCTTTAGGCTTTTCACTAAAATCAATAATCCGCCCTTGATCATCAATCTTCATTAAACCAAAATCAGAGGCTCTGCGTTCATCCATTGGCACCACTGAAAGCGTAATATCAGCATTTGTTTGTCGGTGGCGTTCGATAAAATGACAGTAGTCCATGCGATAGAGATGATCTCCCGATAAAATTAGAAATTCATCTACATCCCATTCTTCAAGTATCCAACTATACTGACGTACTGCATCAGCCGTTCCTTGAAACCATTGAGGATTTTCGGGTGTTTGTTGAGCCGCCAAAACCTCGACAAAACCCTCAGAAAAGCCAGAAAAATTATACGCTCTACTGAGATGTCGATTCAAGGATGCCGAATTAAATTGCGTCAGAACATAGATTTTGTGAATATCGGAATTAATACAGTTGCTAATGGGAATATCGATTAAACGATATTTTCCAGCTAAAGGTACTGCTGGTTTAGCCCGCAGTTTGGTTAGTGGATACAGGCGAGTACCTGCGCCGCCTCCAAGTATAATAGCTAAGACTCTTTTCACGAAAAACCTCGCGATTGCCTGTGATCTCTCAAATCAAGTTTAGGACTATCTTACACTGATTGGGTCAAGGGAAACAAAAGTCTATCATCAGAAGTCAGTCAAATCGAAAGTATTAAAAGTTTAAACCTTCCATGAAGTTGCCTGGTAAACTCTCACTCTTTTTTATATTTCTTACGTTTCCTTACGTCTTTTCGTCGGTTACAGATCCTAATAACTGTCATTGGATAGCTTGGAGTCAAGAAATCAAGGAATTTGGCAGCAGAGGATTAGATGGCCCTATCGGACAAGTGGGGAGTAACGGAAAAAATAGCGACAGTTTGACGATTTTTGCCGATGGTTCGCCTCTAAATCTGAATTTAGCGGGACAAAGTGGCACCGATGGCGATACTGGGGCTACGGGGAAAGATAGTAATTGCAAAGAACAACCCAAAGAACCAAACCGTAATTTACAGGGGGCTAATGGCGGTAATGGGGGTAATGGCGGCGATGGCGGCGATGGGGGTGATGGCGGGGCTTTGACGATTTATACCTCAAATCCTGCAAATCTTCGCCAAATCACTGTTAATGCGGCAGGTGGTAAAGGTGGACAACCGGGCGCGGGTGGTAGTGGTGGTAAAGGTTGTGGTTGTAATCAGATTTATTGGACGATTCCAACTTGTACAGGTAAACCAGGCGATCCGAACTATAGTTGTACTACTCGTGAGTTTCGCTGTCAAAATGGTCTAGATGGTAAAGGTGGAACTAGCGGTAGAGTCGGTAAAGACGGCAGGGCAGGCAAACTAACACTAATTAATTTAGATCAGCCTTTAACTTCGGATCAACCCAGTGCTGCTGTAACGATGGCGGCTTTGAAAGATCGGGGTTTTGTGTTATCGAAAAATAAATGGGAAACCCGAACTGGTGCGATCGCTTTATTTGCCCCTGGTTCAGTGATTGATGATCAGTATTTAGCGTTAGTGGAACGCATTGAGCGATCTTTTATTTTGATTTGGAATGCACCACAACCGTTTGACAAATTTGCTAATAAACCTGTTACTCTGACTCTAGAAGAAAATGGAGAAATTAAAGCCGTTCTGCCTAACGATCTTTGGCTCGAAGCAACTACCCAAAAGCGTAATAATGTTACGGAAATGGTGGTTTATAATGCGGTTTACGATCGTGAAGTGGTTCAGCTTAAAAGTGCAGGTCTTTCAGGCAATGGTAATAAACTTAGATTAGAATTAGTCGATCAAGCCAGTCAGTCGAATCTAATTGGTTCAAAATTCCGCATTAAATATCGCGTTTCTCAATCAGATGAGGCTTCTTATCGTGCAACCGATTATATGACGAAGTATGAAGGCGAAGTGCCTCCAGAATTAGTCACTTTTGAGGGAAATCGCTTTATTCTCGATCTTGGAAAACTGCCGATTGATCCAGACTATCTCCGTTCAGGTACAGGTGTCGAAATTGAGGTAATCGCAACTCGTACTTTTGCTGGCTATTCCAAAGAGCAAAAAGTAACCGAACGGGCTGTAATTCGAGGAATTAGACAGTAAAAGAGGGTTTGGCGACCAAACCCGTACATTTCACGCGGGATAGATCCGTATACGACGGTTGGGTTCTTCCCCAAAGCTATCGGACTGTAAGCGGTAGTGTTCGACTAACTCATGTTGCATTTTTCGTACCTTTGCTGATCGCGGTAATAATTCAACTGGTTGTCCAGTTGGTATTACAATCTGTTCTACGGCTAATCTGGCTTCTTCGAGGGCTTCTAGTTCATCATCACTGCCACTGTGAGCAAATAGACGAATATCTGTCGCCTCCGACTGCGGATCATCAATCCCTAAAATTCGTTTTAAACCGCGACTAATCTGAGGAATTGTATTCGATTTAATCCCGTGAATCGGTATTTGACGACCTTTGGCCATTTGTCTGAGCTTAGAATGGGTTTTGACGTGCGATCGTAAGGTTAGAACCGCATCAGCACCATTGAAGTCTTTTGTCAAGACAATCGGTAAATCTAATAACTGCACCACTTGATCGATTTGAGCGCGACCAATGCCATAGGGATACACATATACTGGCCAATCTTCGCCATTTGGCCCAGGTGTCCGTATTTTTTCCGTCGGCGGTTCAGACTGAAACCAAGATTGTTCCAGCATCTGCTCAAAATCATCTTTTGGTTTGCGGGCAACTGTATTATTCGGTGCAGCCAAAGGAGTCATGCGCCCAGAGGCACGCCATCCCGTCGGACGAGCAGGTAAAGTTAATCCCCCATATTGTCCATTGGGTTCAGGGGTTGGGTTTTCCATTTGAACTTGAACGTTACCATTTTCATCAACACTGCGGACTTGTAAAGCGGGTTCCCGTCCTCTGAGTAAGATATCAATGGTGTCGGATACATCTTCATGCACCACCCAGCGTTGTCGTTCCATCATTTCGACGGCAATATCAAACGTCGGCGGGGCTTTGCGTTCGAGTACGGTTTTTTGTGAACCGCGTCGTCTTGCTTCTTCATCCCCTAAAGTAACCGCTTGAATGCCACCGACCAAATCTGATAAGGTGGGATTCTTAATTAAATTTTCCAGTCGGTTCCCGTGTGCTGTTCCGACTAGCTGTACTCCCCGTTCAGCAATGGTTCTCGCGGCTAAGGCTTCTAGTTCTGTCCCAATTTCATCAATGACGATCACTTCGGGCATATGGTTTTCTACGGCTTCGATCATCACTTGATGCTGGAGTTCTGGACTTGCCACCTGCATTCGTCGCGCCCGTCCGATCGCAGGATGAGGAATATCGCCATCACCCGCAATTTCATTAGAGGTATCGATGATTACGACTCGTTTATGTAGATCATCGGCTAAAACTCTGGCAATTTCACGTAATGCGGTTGTTTTTCCGACTCCCGGTCGCCCTAACAGAAGGATTGATTTTCCTGTTTCGACCAATTCTGAGATCATTGCGATCGTCCCAAAAATAGCCCGACCGATCCGACAGGTTAAACCGATAATTTCTCCCGTACGGTTACGAATAGCACTGATCCGATGCAAGGTTCGCTCAATTCCTGCACGGTTATCACCGCTAAACGTTCCGACTCGTTCGATACAATGTTGTAAATCTTCTTTGGTTACTGGAATCTCACCTAAATACACCGCCTCATTAGGAAAACGAGCCTCAGGAAGTCTACCTAAGTCCATAACGACTTCTACTAACTGATCCCGTAGGGGGTGCGTCTCAATTTTCTGTTTAATTGATTCTGGCAAAATATCCAGTAATTTGTGCAAATCATCAGTTATGAGCGACCGTTGAGAAGACAATTGTGTTGGCATTAATGTGATATAGGTTATTTATTGAGTTGTTTTTTTTAAAACGTTCGTTGCAGCAAAGGGGATCAACTTACCCACTAGGATATCGTTAATCAGTGAGGGGCTGTCCCCGCTTTTTTAAGGCGAGGCTTGTACGCCCCGTCAAAAAATCTGATTTGAGTTGTCCTACTAGGGAATTAGCTTTACTAACGGTTTCCTGTAAAAATTTAGAATCATGCTCTAAATGGATTTGGTTTAAACCTTCTAAAATTGGGAGTAGTAAGGTACGGGCATAACTTCCATAGGCAATCCCAGAAATTCCGTTTTGTGTCTTAAGCAGCCCCATTTCATTTAATTTAGTCACAGTATGATGATTTGTGCCACCTGCAAGCTGTACATAACCCGGTAATTGACTTTTTAGAACTTTTTGTGCCATCTTGATTGCTGGATGGGTTGTGCCTTTTCCAAGATCTCCACTCATCGGACGACCATCGGTTTGCCAAATTAGAGGACACGATAAAGGACTAATTGTTTCATACAAAGCTGTGAGATAATCGATTAAATCAAGATGATCTTGACAGCTAATCGCGAGTAGTTTTAGTCGATTTTGCCAGGGTTGAATTTCGCGCCAAAGCCGTTTAAAATCTTCTAAGTGACCGACTTGGGTATGAATTTCAATTGCATCAATGTCCATTTCTTGTAAAAAAGCCGTGACAGCCGTTGGTGTCGAGACATACGATCGCGCTACAATAATTTGATGCGGACAAATCGGAAGACATCGCCCGCAACCATAGCAACGCTGATCGATAACTCCTTGATGAGCGATCGCGCTTGCTGGACAAACGCTTTCACAAGGACGAGGACAATTCAAAGGACAGAGTTCTGGGTTAAATTCTGCTTTACGAAAATGCGGATCTTCTCCATCATTTAAGCTAACCATTAACCAAGGTTTATCGGGTCTGTTTTGGGCGGCTGCTATTCCTTCTTTTGCTGCTGTAATCACTGCTGGATCAGCCGCAACGTCAATACAATCTACTCCAGCAAGTGTATATGCTAGAGCCAGACTACGGATCGTTGGAAGGTCTTGATAACTTGCGCCACAAATCAGCTTAAACCAGTGACCTTCTTCTAATGAATTCAAAGGCGAATAAGGTTTGTTCACTCTTTTAGTTTAACGAAAATCAGGGTCATTAGGAAATGTGCATGATCGGTTATCCTCATTGATTTCATTTTGAATTACATTATAATACAAAAATAGATTGATTTGCAGATAAGACGGATATTTCATGTAGTGTTCGGTTGTCAAACCCTCTTAAGTAATAGATTTAATAGATTTAGGGTTAAATATGAATATCTATAGAAGATAAAGCCAGATTTTTTTGATTAGTAAAGTTAAGCTCAAATAGAGATTACACATCAAATCAAATTTTTATCTAAGTAGGATCTAAAATGTCAACTAAGGCTCAAAAAAAGATTGCTTATGAGACGGACTACAATCAATGGATTGAAGAAACGGTTAAACAACTACAAAACAGAGATTTTGAGGCAGTAGACTGGAAAAACTTAATTGAAGAGGTAATGGATTTGGGTAAGAGTGAAAAAAACGCCGTTAAAAGCCTTTTAACTCGTCTTTTAGAACACTTACTCAAGCTATCATACTGGGAAGCAGAGAAATCATATAATGCTAGAAAATGGCGTTCTGAAATTGTTACATTCAGAATCCAAATTCAAGATCGTCTTGAAGATTCTCCGAGTCTTAAAGTTTATTTAGAAAGTATTCATGATCATTGTTTAAAAAGTGCGATCGCTTCTATGTCCGAGTTATTGGATATACCCAGTGATGTTTATATTACTCTTGATGATGCTCTAAAGAGTGATTTAAACCTAAATAATTAATCGTTTAGAGGCTCTACTATTACTAAAACTTATTTATTATTCAAGTTTAGAATGCAGCAGATTATCCTAATTCTTTAAATGATGACCAAAATGGTAATTGAAAACCATCGCGTTAAAACAAATCATTATTAAAAATATGCTCATCAGTGAAATTATTAAAAATGGTATTATATTTGATATGAAAAATTGGGAGAATCAACCACCAAATATCGATCAGCTTGCCGAAGTTGTGGAGCGTCTTTTTGCCACTTTAGCAGAAAGAGAAATAGAATATCTTTTAGTTGGAGGCGTAGCTTTACTCAGTTATGTTGAGGGACGCAACACGCAAGATATTGATTTTATTTTGTCTAAAAGTGATTTAAGTAAATTAACAGAAATTGTTTTAATTGATGAAAATAAAGATTTCGTACGTGGAACGTTTGAGAATTTACAAATAGATTTTTTATTAACTCAAAATAAACTGTTTAAAACCGTAATCCAAAAATTTGTTAGTGAACGTGATTTTGGAAATAAGAAAATTAAATGTGTAACGGTTGAAGGCTTAATTTTACTAAAACTTTATGCGCTACCATCTCTTTACAGGCAAGGTAAATTCGATAGAGCTAGTATTTATGAGAATGATCTTCTATTACTCATGCTTAATTATAAGATTAATGTAGAACCACTTTTAAAACTTCTCTCCTCCCATTTATTAGAAAGTGATTTAGAAGAAGTTCATCAGACTGTAACAGATATCATAACTAGAATTAAACGATTTTCTACTCAACAAGATAAATCTAAACCTGAATAATTAATCGATCGGATGCGCGACTATAAGCGACATAAAGGCTTTTGTAACGTTCTACTTCATTAGGATTGCGTAAGATATCTTTTTGTGCCACAAAAACATTCTGAAAGGTTGAACCTTGTCCTTTGTGACTGGTCATGGCATAGGCATAATTAACTTGTGCATAGCGATTTCTCAGTGTCCAGTAATCCTCCCAGGGGTTTTTGACTTTTTTTAACTTTTTAATTTGTGCTTGTTCTGCGTGATGTGAAAGATCAGTTTGAAATTTCTCATAAGAGGACGCATCTAGAACTTTTAAAATATGTTCTTCTCCTTCTTCATCGACTACTTTTAATCGCCACACATGATATTTACCACTGCTACTATAACTGGCACTGATGACTTCACATTCGGCACTCGCATTCATTAATATTGTTTCTTCTTCTTCATAGGGATCGAAAATTGTATCTTTTGCAATCAGTCGTTCCCCCGCAACATATGGCTGATCGGCGTGTTCGTAAATCGCGTGACGGATATGATGATTCAGATAGTCTACTGTTTTGTTTGTCCATGCGATCGCTCTGACATAATCAGGATTTTTTTGATAGGTAGGAGACTGAAACGCTTTGACCATCTGTTGTAGCCATTTTGATTTTTCTAAGACCCATACTCCTTGAGATTGATCGCAACTAAAATTACTGTGCATGACTAAAGAACAATTTTGAGTAAAGACTTGTTCTCGTGCCGTTTGAATCATTGTCGAGATGGGATTCTCAGTTTGATTTCGCATAATCTGTGTCAGTTCAGCTTGTGCGGAAATTGCGGTAAACACGGGTGATTCTATTTCGTGGACGGGGGGTAACTGTGCGGGATCTCCCATGCAGATCACTTTTACATTGCGCTTGGGAACGATCGTCGATAGGAGTTGCCATAATTTAGAGGACACCATCGACGCTTCATCTAAAATCACGAGTTTGTATTTTTTGAGTTTGGAGTCTCGTCCTTCGACTAATGTACGTCCTCCTTCTTCGTCGTAGTCTAACGTTAATCCGAGAAGCTGATAAATGGTGGCAAAATCGACGTTTTCAATTTTCCAAGTATCAGCCATATTTCTGAGGACTTTGACTGCTTTATGAGTCGGTGCCGCACAAGCTATCCAAATATTTCTATTTTCGGTTTGTAGTTTTTGGATTAATGCTTGGATGGTGAAGGTTTTCCCTGTTCCCGCATAACCTTTGAGCAAGAAAAAATGAGCATCAGAATTAAGAAACGCTTGCATTGCTGAAAGAGCCGATTTTTGTTGGTTATTCAATTGCGCCAACAGGGGTGATTCTAGCTTTATTTTCACTCGTTGCTTTGTTTTCTGTTGTTTTAGGCTCATGCTCTTGGCAATATTAACGTTGATACGATTAACTCAATTCCAGTTTACTCTCGATTTTGACATTCCCTATATTAACAAGAGTACAAACCTTAGAACAAATCTCAGTTGCTGTTTTCGATATATCGAGATATTATTAAAAATAACGATATATCGTTATGTATCAAATTAGAGGAAATAAAGATGTTTCGATGTTCAAAATATTTCGCTCCAGTATGGGAGGGGGCTTATTTTGATCCCCGATTTGGAGAGTATCAATCGTTTAGCCAAAGCAGAGGATCGAGAAGAGGATGGGGAGATCAACCTCGGATGCGACGCGGTGAAATCAGAATTATCTTATTGGAACTTCTATCAGAAGGGCCGAAACATGGATATGAACTGATTAAAGAATTAGAATCACGGTTTTGTCGGGTTAGTCCAGGTTCAGTCTATCCAACCCTTCAGATGCTAGAAGAGGGGGGTTATTTGACCAGTGAGGCAGTAGATGATAAAAAGGTGTATACCATCACAGAAAGCGGTAGACAGTTGCTTCATGAGCGTCAAAGACCCGCTACAGAGTCGATGCGCGGTCAACCTTCTGCTGATCTGATGGAATTACGAAAAGCGGTAACTGAATTAAATGATGCGATCGCAATTGTCGCTCGTAGTGGCACACCAGAACAAACCTCACAAGTTCGCGACTTACTAACTCAGTTAAAGCGCGAAATTTATAGACTTCTTTCGGAGTAATTTAGAGGTTTTTGGGGTCAATTTGAATTCTCCAAACATCCTCGGCAGTTCTTGGTGTAGGGGAACCGATCTCATTATTTGAGTCACTCGATTCTAATCCAAAACTGAAACCACGATTAATGGGGATAAATCCGATTCTCCCGTAGCCGATGATATTGTTAAGATCTGAAATACGCGGTGTTCCTAGATTTAGGATGACCTGACTATCATCAGTGAAATGGAGAATCGCTCTATTTCCTTTAAATTCCACCATTACATCATACACGCCACCTGTATTTTGATAGTAGGCTTTGGCTGGAATCTTTCGATCATCGATGTTTTTTCCTTCGTATTCAGCCGCTATTACAGGTGTGGTCAATAATACTATAGATAGAATGAGCGAGAATTTCATAGTGTTTTTCTTTAAGCTTAATTTTTATCTATGATATTTGCTTCTTTTGAAAGATTAATTTATTTATATTATTTCTAAATTTATTTACAAATAGGGTTTGGAGACCAAACTCCTACAATTTCGATATTATTCTTTTTTTTCACCGATATTAGGAGATCTACCGGGGACATTTTCAATTGCAGCCAGTGCAGCACGAGATCCTGCAATAATATCGCGTTCCTCACCCCCTAAATAAAGTCGTCCAAAGCTTCCGACTGCTGTTACTTGTAGAATATTAATTAAAGCGGCTTTTTCGGCTTCATTGGCGGCTAATGCGGCATAGGCAGCAGGTTGGACTTCTAAGACATATAAGGTTTGTCCTGCGAGTAACATTTGTCCGCGACGATTTCGATTAATTAATTGACTTTGGTACGGATCTATGTTACGGATAATTTGGCTGGAGACGACTTGCGGTTTGATGCAGTCTCTGATAGTGACTCCTAAATATTGTACGATCGCACTTCCTGCTGCTCTAACTTCCCCTTGATTGCTAGAATGGATTTCTAAGAGTCCGTACAATCGTTCAATAAACAGGACTCCTGGACGTACGACAGCCGATTTAAGCGCGATATCGGTAATTTTATTGATTTCTATACCAGGTGAAACTTCAATCCACAGAGACGCATCCCCTGGTATGGGTAAATATCCTAGTGCAACAGTACCAATGTAGGCGGCGTGTTGTTGCTGTAAGTTATCTAAATAAACGTAGCTACGAAGTTCAACACCCAAGTTAAATAATCTCCTCTTATTCTCCCCTAGTTAGATTACCGTATTCTGAAGGGTTTTCTGTTAAGTCGCGTTGACAATTCACTCCACGCGATCAGATGCACTAGATTGTTATCATGGTAAAGTGTTTTTTTAGCCGCTTAATAAACATGAAAATTCAATCCTTACCACTTGATGTCATTAATTTGATTGCTGCTGGTGAGGTAATTGATTCTCCAGTAGCAGTCGTTAGAGAATTAGTCGAGAATGCGCTTGATGCAACAGCTAATCGAATTGTGATCTCGATCTATCCTGAATTATGGCGCATCCAAGTGTCTGATAATGGCGATGGTATGATCATAGACGATTTAAAGGTCTGTAGTCAGCCACATAGTACCAGTAAGATTTATAGTCATGATGATTTATGGCGTATTACCAGTTTAGGGTTTAGAGGGGAAGCTTTACACAGTATCGCTCAAGTTGCTGAATTAGAGATTGCCAGTCGTTCGGTGTTAGATGATGATTTAGGGTGGCGTGTGCGTTATACTCCACAGGGGGAAATCGAAAATATTACAGCCGCAGCGATCGCATCAGGTACAATTATTACAGTCTCTAATTTATTTAATAATCTTCCTGTCCGTCGTAACGCTTTACCCGCAATTAATCAGCAACTAAAAGGGATACAAACTCTTATTCATCAAGTCGCGTTGTGTCATCCTTCTGTCACGTGGCAAGTTTTCTCTGATGATACACCTTGGTTTAGGATTAGTCCGAGTACGAGTTCTCATCACATTTTACCGCAAATCCTCAAAAGTGTTCATCATACGGATTTACAGGCATTAATTCTAGAAATAGCAACCCCTCATGAGGATTGTTCTAATATTCAAAGAACTACCTCTAAAATTGAATTAGTGGTTGGTTTACCCGATCGCTGTCATCGTCATCGTCTCGATTGGGTTAAAATTGCAGTTAATGGTCGCATGATCCGTAATTCTGATTTAGAACAAACGATTGTCACATCCTTTGCTAGAACTTTACCACGGGATCGATATCCTGTCTGTTTCCTACATTTACAAACCTGTCCCAGTTTGATTGATTGGAATAGACACCCGACTAAATCTGAAATATACTTGCAATCTCTTTCATTTTGGCAAGAACAAATTCAAAATGCGATCGATCAAGCTTTAAAAATTAGTTCGGCAACTCTTCCTACTGCTTTATACAATAGTCGTGTTAGTAATTTGATTAAAGCAGCAGAGAACAAAAGTACTTATCACGTTACACCCGCACCAAAAAGCGAGACGATTAAATCTAAAGATGATTGGGGGTTAATCGAATTAACTGCCGTTGCCCAAGTACGGAATACTTATATTGTAGCGGAACATGACAACGGATTATGGTTAGTTGAACAACATATTGCACATGAAAGGGTGTTATATGAAAAATTACAGGATCATTGGGAAATTATTTCTTTAGAGACTCCGATTATTTTAAAACAACTTAGTGAGCGTCAAGTAGAACAATTAAAAGAATTAGGATTGGAAATAGAAACCTTTGGGGAACAACTTTGGGCCGTTCGTAGCGCACCGAAGATGTTATCTGAACGAAATGATTGTAATGAAGCTTTAATTGAATTAAGTTGGGGTGGAGATTTAGAAACCGCACAAGTCGCTACAGCTTGTCGAAGTGCTATTAGAAATGGAACTGTTTTAACTTTAGTTGAAATGCAGACGATCTTAAATCAATGGAAGTGTACCCGTAAACCTAGAACCTGTCCTCATGGTAGACCTATTTACTTATCTTTGGAAGAGTCTTCACTGTCTCGTTATTTCCGTCGTCATTGGGTAATAGGGAAAAGTCACGGTATTTAGTCTATTTCTTCGGTTCCTTCTATTTCGGGTTCGGGTTCAAGTTTTACTTCTTCATATAGATCTTTAAATGAAATTTGAAAATTTAGAGAAGATAAAGTTAATATAGCGTTTTCGCCATCGAAATAATGATAAAGCCATTGTTCGTCAGTGTGTTTAACATATTTTGTTACTGAATAACGATATTGGTCGATTAAGATATATTCTTCTAAACTGGGTAAAGAACGATAAAACTTAAATTTTTTAGTGTAATCATAATCATAAGTTGATTTTGATAGAACTTCGACAATAACCCAAGGATTTGTCACAATAGTCTTATTTCGCTCAAAAATTGGTTTTCCTTTAATAATCATGATATCGGGATAGGTATATCGTTTATATTCAGGTATTGATAACCGCATATTAGCTAGATAAAGTTTATAAGATTGATTATCTATAGTTCTTGGGAAACTACGGCAAAAGTTTAAAGCAATAGTATTATGCGCGTCAGTTCCTCCAGTCATCGGTATAATTTCTCCATCGTGGTATTCACTTTTGTATTCTGCGGTTTCTTCGAGTACAAAGTATTCTTCTGGTGTGTAATATTTTTTTTCGGTTTGGGTAAACATGATTATTTCCTTTTTAATTAAGTTATTGATAATTCTTCAATTATAAAATCATTTCCCTCGATTAACCAATTAGCGAAATGTCTGGCTAATGGTGGTGCAAAAACTAAAGTGCTGGTAAATCCTGAAAATGTATAGATTCCTGTCCATTCTTCGATTTTACAGACTAAAGGTTGTGTATTATTAGAAAATGCGACAAGACATTGTTCTAAGGTTCCTAGGATGTCTTTTAATGCTGGTAAAATCTGTCCTATTTCTTGACGTATTTCTTGTTCACTCAGTATAGAATTAACTTTTGTATAGGGGTCTGTAATAAATTGACTAATTTGACCTAAACATAAATGATTATCAATAAATTGAATTGCTCCTGCTTCACAAATACTATCTAAAATATTTGTATTAGGATTAATCCATTGATTTTCGTTTTCAGGTTGGGTAACTTTATTTTCAATCTCTAATCTTTTTAAAATTGCTGGCATTACTAGGGTTTTTAGTTTAATCTCAGTCGGTTTTGTCACAATAACTTGAGCGTTACTAAAATAAATTTTTAGATTGATTCCAATTTGTTTTAATAAACTACGTGTTAAACCACCAGCACAAATAATTATTTTATCTGCATAGTATTTATTTTCTGATGTTTCTACACCGATAATTGTTTGCTCTTTTTCAAGAAACTGGGTTACTTGTTCATACTGAATTTTTCCACCCAAACGACAAAAAGCTTCTAAATATGCTTGATTAGTTTTTTCGGTGTTGATATGTCCATGCGGTAATTTTAAAACTCCAGAGATAGCATTAGGATTTAGTAATGGTTCAATCTCACACGCTTCCTGTACTGAGAGTAATTCGGGTTGCATTTCAAATTTATTATAATTTTTTAGAACACTTTCTGGGTTAGTTTCTCTAGGAATATATAAGATTAAATCAATTTCTCTAAATTCCGTATCTGAACCTAATTCATTGGATAAATTCCGATGTATTTCTATTCCTTCTCGACACAATTGACGGTTAATTGGTGTAATTCCAGACCAATAAGCTAAACCACCATAACTATAACGTGTTGCATTGTCGGAAATAGCATCTTTTTCGAGGAGTAAAACTTTAGCCTTTTTTTTCGCTAGTTCATACGCTAATGCAGAACCCGTTATCCCACCACCAACAATAATAAAATCGTACATTTATTTAAGGAGAAGTATTCAGAAAAAGTCCTATCCCATTATGAACTCTTGCTGCGGTTTGTGGAAAACGATCGATTAAATTTCCACCTAGATATAATGAAGTAGAACTCCCACCATCTAAATTTAGAGCATTGACTGCACCTAATTGCTGTAAGATTTGAGCAAATTCTTTTAGTGTGGCACCTTTTCCACCGACTCGGTTATGGACTGCGACTAGAATAATTTTATCAGATGATAGAGTAGCGATCGAACTTCGTGACGCACTTTGTTGTTGAAAAGGTTTACTGAATTTTTCTGCGTCTGCATCCAGTACAACACGTCTATTCTGTAATAATAATGGCCCTGCACCGATAATATTAGAATATGAATCGAATTCTCTTGGTAGTGTCGAACGATTAATTTTTACAGTTGTACCTTGAGTTAGAAATGTTGCTGGAGTATCATCTTTACGCAAAATAAGTAAATAGCCATTTTTGGGAATTGGTATAGAATCTTGTCCTGCTATATTTGCTTTATACTGAGCAGTAATTTGATTATTTTCTACGGTAATAATGGTTTCTTTGTCGGTGAGGGTGGTATAAGTATTTCCCCATTCTGAGGTATATCGCGCTATTCCAGTTTCTAAGTAGGCACTATTGAGGAAATTTATCGTAAACTGTTGATTAGGTGTAATTAAGTTTTCTTGTAGCGTGAGACGATCGATTTTTATTTGTCCTTGATTGTTCCATGCGATCGCACCTCGGTTTAGAATAGGACTAGAATACCATTTCCCATCGACTCGAATCGCACCTAATGGGAGTTGGTTGTTACGATTAAAAAATCCTGCGTTTATTGCTGCTATTGCTTCGGTGTCTCTCCCCATTGTTGCGAGTGGAAGTATCCCTGTTAAACTTTCTTTTTTTCCTGTAATGGGTTTTAGGGTAAGTTTAGATGAACGTAAGTCTATTTCTAACCATGTGACAGGAAAATAGTCTTGTTTTAACCTAACATAGCGTTGATGAAATGTTAGTCCATTTTGCCAAGTAATTTCTTTTTCTCTTAAAGTATCAGGACGAATATCGATGATTAAACGGTTAGGATTAGAAATAGTATACGCTTGTATTCCATATCCAGTCGGTAAGTTTAATTTGAGTTGGGTTGTTGTTCCATTTTGTGTCAGTGAAAAGAGTTGCGGTGGTATTTTTTCTGTAGTTGGACTCCCTAAATCATCTTCATCGATATTAGTGTTATTTTCTGTAATGATGGGTTGTGGTTGGTATTGTGCGAGTAAAGTGGGGTTGGTTATTCCTTCTATATTTATTATAGGGTTTGGAGACCAAACCCCTACATTCCATGTTGTCGGACGATCTAGAAAGAGTACCAGACGTTGGATTCCATTTTCTTGTAAAGTATATAAATCATTAACTTGTGCTGTAGGATAATTAATCTGTAGAGTATCCCCAACGATCTTAATTTCTGCTCCCATTTGTTGAATGAGTTGGGTAATATCTAAATAGCGATAAGGTGCAAGAAATTTTGTATTTAGATAAATCGGTTGATTGGGGTTTGCGAGATACCAATACACAGGTTGTTGGTTTGGGTTATTGGTACTGAGTAATTCTATTCCAAGTGTTGTACTCGCACTAATATCGGATATTCCTGTATGTGTCGTTGTTCCTTCTTTCCACTGACTCCACGCAACTGTAAATGTTTTCCCGTTTATTGATATTTCTTTTCCCTGCTGTTGGGTTGGGATGATGGTTGTATCTGAAACGAGAGTAGGTTCAGCAGAGGGAATATTAGAAAACGCTTGAGAAGTTTTCGGGGGGAAAAAGGAAAAGGAATAATAGAGAAGCGACACCACTAATGATGACAGGGAAAATTGACTGATTAATATTAAATTCTCTCTCATTAATTGAGTCCTTTACTGTAAAGCATTGTAAAAAGACTTGACTTTTAGATCAATTCCTGTAATGGCGGTTCCGACAACAACTGAATATGCACCTAAGTCTAATGCTTTTCTTGCTTCATCGGGTGTAGCGATACCTCCTTCACAAATTATAGGAACCGATAATTGTTTGACCATTTCTGTTAATAATTCGTAACCAGGTGGGGTTAAATGTTTCGTTTCTTGGGTATATCCATAAAGTGTGGTTCCGATGATATCCGCACCTGCTTTTTCAGAGAGAATGGCATTTTCAATTGTATCGACATCTACCATTACTAATTTGCCTAATTTTGTTTTAATTTGCTCAATGATTTTCGCTAATATTTCACCATTGGGACGAGTTCTAGCAGTTCCATCAATGGCTATAATATCCGCATCCGCTTCAGCAATAGCTACCGCGTGTTCAAACAAGGGAGTAATATACACTTCACTATCTGGGTATTGTCTTTTCCATAAACCAATTATTGGAATATCGGGTAATTGTTTTCTCACTGCTTGGACATGAGACGGGGTATCGACTCTTATTCCTACCGCACCTTGATTAACCGATGCTTTCGCCATTGCTGCTATGATTGTAGGATCATGGAGTGGAGAGTCTACAGGTGATTGACAAGATACAATTAATCCAGATTTTAAATTTTCTATGTTCATCGTTTGTGAAATCTTGATCTAATGTTTTATTTTATTGTAGAGACGCGATATATCGCGTCTTTACGGAAATCACCCAAATTCATTAAAAATAAGAAATAATGCACCGCATCGCTGCTACACCTGGTGGATGGAACCCCGATATAGATGGAGTGATTATCATTGAACAAACTCCAGCACCTATAATATTTTTATCCTCTGCTGATACAGATATTCAAACTTTAGCTGCTACTTTACCTAGTTTACCCCCACACTTTCCCTCAATTCGTGCGGTTAATCTCCTACAGTTACAACAACCTTTTAGTATTGATAGTTATGCGGATACGGTTTTATCCAAAGCAAAAATTATTATTCTTAGATTACTCGGTGGACGTTCTTATTGGTCATATGGTTTAGAAGTCGTCAAAGAAATAGCAATAGAAAATAATATTGTTTTATTGGTTCTACCTGGTGATGATCATTCTGATACCACTTTGATGAGTCATTCTACCGTTTCGCTATCTACTGTCACTCAATTATGGCGTTATTTAACTGAAGGAGGAATCGAAAATTACTGCAATGGTTTAAAGTATATTTCTGATACTTGTTTAGGAAGTTCCTATAACTCTATACCTCCGCAAATTGTCCCCAAAGTCGGAATATATAGAGAAAGTAAAATCGGAAAAAGAGTCGGGATTTTATTTTATCGATCGCATTATCTCTCAGGTAACACCCTTCCCATCGATCACCTTTGTCATGCGTTAGAAAAAAATTACTTAGCACCCGTAGCAATTTTTGTTTCATCACTCCGCGACACAGAAATACAAGAGGAAATTTGGCAATATTTTTGTACTAACTCAGAACCCGTTCAAATTATTTTAAATACAACGAGTTTTTCTATCTCCCAACTCTCCTCAGAAGCAGATGTAGATCAAACATATTACCAAAATTACTGGACTCGTTTTAATGTGAGTGTCTTACAAGTTATCCTCAGTGGGGGAACCGAAAGCGAATGGAAAAATAATTTTAAAGGACTTTCACCGCGAGATGTTGCGATGAATGTTGCGTTACCCGAAGTCGATGGAAGAATTATTACAAAAGCTATCTCTTTTAAGTCGGTACAAAAGGGAGATGAAAAATTAGAAACCGATGTAGTGATCTATCAACCTAGAGAAGACAGAATTAAATTTATTGCTGAGTTAACGGCAAATTGGGTCAAACTAAAAAACACTCCACCAGAACAACGAAAAATAGCGATTATTTTAGCCAACTATCCGAACCGAGATGGACGTATTGCTAATGGTGTTGGGTTAGATACTCCCGCGAGTTGTATTAATATTCTCCATGCTTTAAAAGATGCGGGATATTCTCTGACTGATATTCCGAGTAATGGAGATGAATTAATCCAAAAGTTGACGACTGGTGTGACGAATGATCTTGACGCAAACGAATTAAGATCAATTTATCAATCTTTATCTGTAGACGAATATCTAACCTACTTTCAAACCTTACCCCCAAGCGTCCAACAAGAAATGATTAACCGTTGGGGAATGATTCAAAATCAAACAATTCCTATTTCTGGACTACAGTTAGACCATATTTTTATCGGGATACAACCTTCTAGAGGATATGATCTAGATCCAAGTTTGAATTACCATGCACCCGACTTAGAACCGACACACGAGTATTTAGCTTATTATTACTGGTTACGTCAAAACTTCCATGCAATTATTCATCTAGGAAAACACGGTAATTTAGAATGGCTACCAGGGAAAAGTATCGCTTTATCCAATGAATGTTATCCCGAAATTACTCTATCAACACTTCCACATTTTTATCCATTTATCGTCAATGATCCAGGGGAAGGATCGCAAGCAAAAAGACGCGCTCATGCAGTAATCATTGATCATCTGACTCCCCCGATGACCCGTGCAGAACTCTACGGAGATCTACAAAAACTAGAAGCATTAATCGATGAGTATTACGAAGCACAACAGTTAAATCCGTCTCGTTTGAAATTGATTAGCGATCGTATTTCCCAACTCATCACCCAATCTCATCTCAAAGAAGACCTTAACATTCAAGCGATTACCTCTGAACTTCTCTCTAAAGTAGACGGTTATCTATGTGAATTAAAAGAAGCACAAATTCGAGATGGTTTACATATATTTGGTCAATGTCCCCAAAATGAACAACTTAGAGATTTAATTCTTTCGATTGCGCGTTCTGGGGGTTCTAATCGTCTCGGTTTAACTCGTGCCATTGCCCAAGATTTAGCTCAGGGTTTTGACCCACTAACCGTAAAACCTGATGAACTTTTATCCCCAACTGAAAAACTACCTAACTGTAGAACAACTGGAGATGCGATCGCTTTTCTTGAAACCACTGCTAGTAAATTGATTGAAAATCTTTTATTCTTAGACGGGTTTGGAGAGCAAAAGCATACCGAAAAACAAGAAGAAGAATTTATCGTTGATGAGTTTGGAGAAGGGTTTGGAGACCAAACCCCTACGGAACTGAATTGGATCAAAACCTCGTTATTACCTGCCCTCCAAAAAACCAGCCAAGAACTAACCTATTTACTTGCAGGATTAAACGGCGAATATGTTCCCAGTGGAGCATCGGGCGCACCGACGAGAGGAAGACCCGATGTATTACCCACAGGACGCAATTTTTATTCAGTTGATATCCGTGCTATTCCCACCGAAACCGCTTGGGATGTCGGACGAAAAGCAGCAGAAAACCTCATCGAAAAATATACCCAAGAACAGGGAGAATACCCCCAAACCCTAGCTATCTCAATATGGGGAACTTCGACGATGCGAACTGGTGGAGAAGATGTTGCTCAAGTGCTGGCTTTACTCGGTATACAACCCGTTTGGGATGGAATTTCTCGAAGAGTCGTAAATTTTGAAATCCTTACCCCGTCTGCGTTAGGGCGGCCGCGTATTGATGTGGTAGTACGGGTATCGGGCTTTTTTAGAGATAGCTTCCCCAATTTACTACATATGCTTAATTTTGCCATAAATCAATTAGCCTGTCAAGAAGAAGAAAAAGAAATTAATCCATTAGCGGCGAAAGTGCTTACAGAAAGAGAGTTTTGGGAAACTCAAGGATTAACAAAAGAACAAGCGAAGGTGAGAGCAAGCTATCGAATCTTTGGGTCGAAACCTGGTGCGTATGGTGCGGGTTTACAGGGTTTAATTGAATCACAAAACTGGGAAAATGATGATGATTTAGCTAGGGCATATATGAACTGGAGTTGTTACGCATATGATGAAAAAGGTATTGGTCATCATGTCCCCGAAATCTTCAAAACAAGAGTACAAGAATTACAGATCGTTTTACAAAATCAAGACAACCGAGAACATGATTTATTAGACTCCGATGACTACTATCAATTTCAAGGTGGATTAACTGCAAGTGTTAGATCACTGACTGGGAAAAATCCAATTGTTTATTTTGGTGATAACTCAGTTCCATCTAATCCTAGAGTGAAAACATTAAATGAAGAAATTGTTAAAGTATATCGATCGCGTGTGATTAACCCGAAATGGATCGCAGGAGTAATGAGACATGGCTATAAAGGAGCCTTTGAAATGTCCGCAACCGTCGATTACTTATTTGCTTATGATGCTACTGCTCAATGTGTCGAAGATTATATGTATCAAGGAATTGCCGAAGCGTATCTATTTGATGAAACCGTACAACAATTCATCCAAGAAAAAAACCCTTGGGCATTAAGAGATATCGCTGAAAGATTATTAGAAGCCCATCAACGAAGATTATGGGAAAAAGTTAATCCTTCGGTGATCGAGAAATTAAGAGCGATCGTTCACCAAGCAGAAGGTGTGATAGAAGGAAAGAATGCTTAAAATTCAATCTATTTATACAATGTGCTATATTTGCAATAAGTCTATTAATCAGATCAAATGCGACTGTATGAGGTTATTTGAAAAGATCAGTTTGTTGAAAAACTTGCAATAAAACTTGGATCTTAAATGTAGCAGTGATAAATATTCTGCTAACTCAACAAGTCTTTCTGCTTCTTTTCTTTCTGCTTGTGTTAGTATTTCACCTGAGTCTTGACAATTTAATAGAGATTGAAGACGTTCTTGAACTGCGTCAGGAAGTTTGAAGTAAGCCAACTCTACAGGTATTTCAACTGTTTGAGTCATCAACGGTACAGTAAATTTATAACTACCTACATTCATGATAAAGCTAATCTAAAATCTCCCTAAAACAGTTATTACACTCAATAGAATTACAGCATTATCGTTTTTAGAACAATTAGAGACAAATGCCTAAATTAACTTAAGATCGTTCATTTCTCAGAAGGAAAAAACTAAAAAGCCGTCACCGCACAAACACGGTGAGCAGCTTCTTAAAGAATAATGATTATGACTGAGGAACCCAGACTGAAACCGAACCGCCATTGCACCGAAACTCAGCCCAACCTTCGTCATTCGTTGTCACAGGTTCGCTGATATGTTCGGTAATGTCAATGTAAGTTTGATTGGCTTGTCCAACTTCCATCCATTTCGTCCCATCACCACCATTACTTAACACAACTGCCATTCCGCCTGGATGTTCTTCATCGCCGAGACGTGTCCAAGCGATTGTATTTGCGTGATCAAAATAATCGTATTGTTCACCGTAGGCGTAGGTTTTCCGTGCAAATAGGTATTTATCAATTAGCCATCGATGACTATCCATCCAAATTTCATGTTCATTGCCATCATTGCCAGTATCCTTGTAATGGGCCCCATAATAGTCCGCATAAAAAATACAGGGATACCCTTCACGCCGTAGTAAAAGTAAGGCATAGGCAAGGGGCTTAAACCAAGGTTCAACGACTGATTCTAAAGATTGCAAAGGTTGTGAATCGTGGTTTTCAGTTAGCGTGACAGCCAAGGCAGGTTGATGCTGGACAAGGGTATTATCAAAAATCTGACGCATATCGTAGCTATCACCAGCCTGACTAGCCGTGTGAAAATTGTAATGAAGTGGCGCGTCAAATAGCGTTACCTTACCGTTGGTTGCTTCAACAAAGCTATGGAGTGCCTCGACTTCATAAGACCAATACTCACCTACAGCAAATAAATCGCGTTGGGCATAATGGCTAACGTGATCGAGCCATTCGCGGAAAAATTCGGCTTTGACGTGTTTGACGGCATCAAAACGAAAACCATCAACGTCAGTTGTATCGACATACCATTCACCCCAGTATTTTAGTTCGCCACGAACTTCGGGATTTTGCATATCGAGATCACAACCCATTAGATAATCAAAATTCCCTTTTTCTAGGTCTACATTATCTTCAAATTCTTTACCTTTGAGCAAATAAATCGCATTTTCAGATTCATTATAGGCGTTGTAATCGATCGCATCAAAATGCCACCAATGCCATTTCATACTAGAGTACTTATCGCCGCGTCCTGGGAAGGTAAAATGAGTCCATGCTTTAATTTTTTGGTACTCGCCTACGGTTTCATTGCGGTTGTCTGGATTGAAGGGGGTTGCTTCGACTTCTTCCTCTTCATCAGCCCCTAATCTGTGGTTAAAAACCACATCTGCATAGATCCGTATTCCTGCTTTTTTGGCTGCTTGAATGGCTCGCAAATATTCTTCTTTTGTGCCGTATTTTGTCCGTACGGAACCCTTTTGATCGAACTCGCCTAAATCAAATAGATCATAAACTGCATAGCCGACATCCATCCCACCACTTGTACCTTTATAAGCAGGAGGCAACCAAAGTGATGTTATCCCAGCTTCGGCTAATTCTTCGGCGGATTCCGCTAGTTGATTCCAGAGTGAACCGTCGTCTGGAATATACCAGTGGAAATATTGCATCATAACACCGTTTGTCTCAGACATATTTATCTCCACCAGTTTATATACGATTATATTTAATTTAACTTTCATAAATATACTGGAAATGCGCTTCTTCTTCTCTCTCTCTCTTGATAGAGGGAAATTGTTAGCGATTGTGTTGTCTAAGACGATTTTCTTTAGTTTTGCGTCTTTGATTTAACTCACAAAACGAGGAACGCTTAGAATTTCTAAGCATCTTTAGTACTCTTAATGCCAATTGCCTAACCGCTTCTCAATATCTCACTCTAGGATCTAACCAGCCATAGGTTAAATCAGCGATTAAATTAAAAATCACAATCAAAATCGCATAAATGAAAGTAATTGCCATGACAACTGGTGTATCACTGCGATAAATGGAATCAATCAACAGTGAACCAATACCAGGAACTCGAAAAACTTGTTCAGTAATCAATGCACCAGTAAAAATTGCAGGAATATCTAAGGCAATTAAGGTGACAACGGGTATCATTGCATTACGGATAATATGATTTTTAAAAACTGCAAAATAACTTAAACCTTTTGCATAAGCCGTTTTTACATATTCTTCATTGACTTCATCTAAAATTGCTGAACGAATAAAGCGCATTAACATCGCTCCTTGATAAAAAGCCAAAACCGAAATCGGCATAATTGACTGTTTAATTTGTTCAATCAAACTCGAAAAGCTATTGACCTTTAATGTGCTGTTATAAAAAGAGGGAAGCCAGCCAAGCTGAACATTAAAAATAATGATGAAAACTAATCCAGTAAAAAAAGTGGGTAAAGAAAAGCCCAATAGAGAAAAAGTATTAACCGCTTGCTCAATCCAAGTAAAACGTTTAACCACTGAAAGAACGGCTAAGGGAAAAGCAATCACAAGTCCTACCAGATACGCTAAACCAACGACCCATAAAGTTGTTGGAAGACGCTGTAAAATAATCGTTGATACGGGACTTCTACTGGTAAACGAATAGCCCATATCTCCCTGTAAAAAGGCAAAAATCCATTTAAAATATCTAATATAAATTGGTTGGTCTAACCCCAAGCTTTTACGAATATTTTCGCGTACTGCCTCGGTCATCGATGGATTCGTTGCAAACTCACTCATCGGATCACCAGGAGCGAGTGCTAAGATCAAAAAAATAATAATACTAATCGCGATTAAAGTCGGAATTGAAAAAGCTAATCGTTTGATTAAATATTGAAACATATTAGCTATTTACTAGAAGGACGCGGAAATTTAGAAGGAGACGGAAAATATTTAACGGGTTCATTTTTCAAAGCTTGTGACATAAAATCTCGCCAAATGGGAGCTACATAAACACCCCCAGTAATGCCCCGACCTAGAGGACGATTTTGATCATCACCTACCCACACTGCAGCCGCTAATTGAGGGACATAACCAACAAACCAAACATTTCTTTCTGTATCCGTTGTTCCTGTTTTTCCTGCTGCCTGACGACCAATTTGAGCCGTTTTTGCTGTACCCGAATTGATGACACCTTGTAAAACAGAAGTCAAAGATGCAGTCGCCCAAGGATCTAAAACTAACTTCGGTTTGGGGGTATTATCGAGTAAGACATTTCCTCGACTATCGGTTACTTTAATAATCATTGTCGGGTCAGAATGCCAGCCATTACTCGCAAAAGTAGCATAAGCCCCCGCCATTTCCAAAGGGGTTACATCAACTGAACCCAAGGGCAAAGAAATAACCGCTTCTAGAGGGCTTTTAATCCCCAAAGCCCGACAAACTTCAATTACTTTATTTGCTCCAACTTTGCGCCCAACAATGACAGCAGGGATATTTTGTGAGACAACAAGCGCGTGACGAATTGACATCGCACCCGAATAGCCACCACCATAGTTTTTCGGTCTGTAATAAATATCGCCATCTCTAAATCTAACGGGTACGTCATTAACTACTGTTTCTGGCGTAAACTTTCCACTGGCAAAAGCTGTATAGTAAACAAAAGGTTTAAAGGATGAACCAGGTTGACGACGCGATTGAGTCGCACGATTGAGTTGACTTCTGTCGTAATCAACACCCCCAACCACTGCTTTAACAAAATGTGTCCGAGAATCAACCGCTACTAAAGCAATTTGTAAATTTTTGCTACGAAGTCCTTGACGACGAAGCCGATAATAGGCTCTATTTACCGTCGCTTCTGCCATTTTTTGAAAATTGTAATCGACAGTGGTTTGTACACGCATTCCCCCTTTAGCGACGGTTTCTTTGCCAAAACGTTCTTGCAATTCTTGTACGACTGCATCCGTAACAAAAGGTAAAGAACTTCCTTTCCAAGCAGTGGGTTTACCTAAAGCAAGGGGAACAGCTTTGGCAGCTTCTTCTTCAGACGCAGTTATCCAACTTAATTCACGCATCCTTTGTAAAACCACTGCCTGACGTTGCTTGGCTGTTTTATAGTCTCTAAAAGGACTGTAAACCTCTGGAGATTGAATTAAACCTGCCATCATCGAAGCTTCAGCAAGACTGAGTTGCGAAGCGGGTTTATTGAAATAACTAAGGGCGGCGGTTTGCGCTCCATAATTATTATGACCCCAGTAAATATTATTGAGGTACATTTCCAAGATTTTCTCTTTAGGGAACACTTGTTCTACTCGAATCGCTAAAACGGCTTCAGCGAGTTTGCGAGTGACAGTGCGTTGATGAGACAGAAAGATATTTTTGACAAGTTGCATCGTTAAAGTTGATGCCCCTTCGACGACTCCCCCACTTCTAAAGTTAGCCAGTATCGCCCGACCAATACTATTCGGATTAATGCCTTTATGATAATAAAAATGACTATCCTCGATCGCTAAAACAGCCCGTTTCAAGTTAGGAGAAATTTGGTCAAGCTGGACAACTTCGCGGTTAGCTTCTTCATGGAGACTGGTTAGGGGTTTTCCCTTAACATCATAGATATAACTGGTTTCGACTGGGGCATAACTATTAAGAATTCCCACATCGGGCAAATTCCGAAAACTAATCGCTAGTCCCACCAGTCCACCCGCAACAACCGCACTGGTAATCATCGTTAGACCTAGTATCGTTCCGCCAGTGGTTTTAGCCACTCCTTGCACAAAAGCCATCGTTGGCGAAACAGGTTTATTGTCTTTCGGTTGTTTGGATATAGCACTGGTAGACACTAGATTATACTTCCTCAAACGGAGTTGTTCAAAGTTCAACTGAATTTTTGCTAACTTGATATTAGCTTACAAGAGTTTTATTTTAGTTAAATCAGTGACTATGCCAGTATTAAAAACAATTGAGAGTCTCACGTGTGTCTCTTCCCGTCGTTGGGTTGGTTCCACTAGCGATATCACATAACTTTTGCTGTACATCAGGACGGATTAAAATATCGGTAAAATCTGCACCATCGATAATTGCACCATTAAATAGAGTATTAATCGCAAAGGCACCCTCTAACACTGCATTTGTAAAATTCGTCCGCACCAAACGCGCTGATTCTAGGTCAGAAAATCTCATATCTGCACCTTCAAAGCTGGCTGATTCTAAATTAGCCGCAAAAAATCGCACACCCTGTAATTGTGCGTTACTAAAATTACTTCCACGTAAATTAGCATGATCAAAACTAGAATCTCTTAAATCTTGTCCCGCAAAATCAGCATCCATTAAGCTACGATTGTTATAACTCAACGCATCTGCATTCATTGTCAAAAAAGTCAAGGAAAAAATTAGACTTAAAAAAGAGATCGTTAATGGTTTTTTAACGCTCTTCAGCCCAAAGTATAAGCGTTTTTTCAGGTTTTTGAGCCACATAATCTAATCTAGAAATTGCTATCGTCTATTCTTTGATCCTATCTTGTTTTGACCCAGCTTCATTAAGATTAAAGGTGGGCAGCTAGACCCACCATTCAATTTTTCGATTAAGACAGTAAAGCTTTAGTATTCGATGCACCAAGTTGTCTTAACTGACGAGACATTTGGAAACTGATTAATGATAAAGCAGTCCATTGTCCTAAAACTGATAACAGAAGTGGGAACAGCGATGTTTGTGTTGGCACTCCTATCATCGGGAAAGCAGAGAAAAACCAAGGCCAAACTAAGTCAGTTGTCGAAAGTCGTAATACACTAAAACACAGTTGAGGTAGGGTAATTAAGGTAGCAAGCACACCCGCAACCCAAATCGTACGTTTTTGTGATTTCTGTAATAAAATCCATTGTGCGATCGTACCATAAATCAAAATCATGTTAATGGTGATGAACAAACCGATTAAAGTCGCCATTCTGTACTCATGGAGAGGAGATAAAAGAATCGCAGGAACCAGAATTAACATGACAATGGCTAAATTAAGAGCAAAAGCTAAGGGTGATGGGCTTTTTTCCCCTAATAACAAATCATAAATCAGATTTTTAGGCTTATTCAAATGACGATAGCGCATCCAATCTTGCATTGCTTGACGGTGTGGACTAATCGCTAACATGAGCATCACTGAAAAAGCAACCAAAAATCCTTGAAGAATAGTATAATTCACGAAAAGAGCCTGCGATCTTGGGGTTTGTAGCACAAAACCTAAACCCATCACAATAAAGCTACCCGTTAGCCAATAACTCTGTGATTTACTCAATAATGTTGCTGTCGGTTGGTGGAAATAGCGTTTTAAACCTTGAGCTATCCAATACGTCCACAAGACAAAATTGAAGATAATAAAACTCAGCCCTGCACTGGCATGACTCCAAAAATTTTGACCATACCAGCTTAATTCTGACGCATTCGGTAGACCAAAATACCCGACTGTTGACTTAGACAAAAAGGTAGATTGAACCAAATACGGTAAACTCATGGCAGGATTAAAGACCAAGAGCAAATTAAACGTTGTTACGGGAACATCTTGATAAACATCTGTATAGAACCAGAAAAGCCATCCCGTTGAAACGAAAAGAAACCAGAAAATTGAGCCACTCGCTAATAAACCTTGTAAATTGCCATTTTTATGACTAATTAAGCCAAATAATAAAGCAGCACTATAAAAAAAGGCACAACTCGCGATTAAAACGCCATAAAAACCTAAAATTAGATTTAAAGGAATTCTTGCCGATAAACCTGCTGTTAAATGAAAAGGTAGAGCCAAAGCCCCAACTAAATACAGTAAAATCGGAACACCTAAAATTTTACCTAAGAAAATATCTTTAGCTGATTGGGGACTCAGACGAATAAAATTTAATGTGCCTCGATTTTCTTCTTTGGATAAGTCTGCAATTAGTAAATAGGTACCCACCACTAAAAAAGCACCAATTCCGACCAAGCTGATGAAGGTAAAAATATCCAGCCACCATAATTGATCTAAAATCATGGTGTGACCTTTAAGATCATTAATACAATAAGCATTGTTATAGTAGTAGCCCGCTTGATAGTCAGGTGGTGGACTAGCTGTACAATAACGGTTAAATCCTCCAGCTTTCAAGGGTAGAAGACTTTTGTAGTTAAGATAAACCAGAATTTGACCAATAATCGAAATAGTCGAAGCGATTAATATATTTCGAGGTTTGAGTCGTCCTTTTAATTCTCGCACCAGTTGGGGATTCCATTCACCTACTAGATCGATTTGTTTTAATCCCATCATCTGTCATTCCTCATGTTAGGGGATTCTCTATGAATTCTATGATGACTCGATTTTGAGCAATTGCCAAGTTAATTAAGAGGGTGCAGGTTAAGATTTAGGATAGGTAAATACCGTTGATGTTATCGAGTTGAGCAGTTAGCATCTAAAATCGATGTCAAAATCTAAGATGACTGGTTTAAAAATTTAATAGGTTTAGTGATTTATGTCGAAATATGCCGCTATTTTCTATGATATTGAAAATCTTCTTAAAGGATATGGTTCTTCTCAAAATTTTATCAATAGTATTTCTTTAAAAGATATTTATAGCCAGATTAAAAATACTTCGCCCATTGAAAGAGTAACGATTCAAAGAGCATATGCGAACTGGAGTGATCCGAGATTAACGATTATGAAAGGTGAAATTAATGAGTTAGGGATTGACCCGATTCAAATTTTTGGCTTTGGTCGAAATCAAAAGAAAAATGCCGCCGATATTCAACTCGCTGTCGATGCGATCGATATTGCTTATCTGAGAAATACGATTGATATTTTTGTAATTGTCTCTGGAGATGGGGGATTTTCTACACTGGCCAAAAAATTACATGAATATGGTAAATATGTGATTGGCTGTGCTTATAAATCTTCAACGAATAAAATTTTTGAATCGGTGTGTGATATTTTTATCGGAATTGATGAACCCGAAGAAGCAGAACCTGAAAATTTAGAGTTAGGAAAAACTTTAAAAATTACTAATCCTAAAGTTTTGCGAATGTCTGAACAGATTAGCCGTTTGACGACGCAAAGCAAACCAGAAATGATTATTAAATCTAAGGAAATTATTAATTGGTTTATCAAAGATCCTGAAAGCCAAAAGGAATTAGCAAAGAATGGTATTCATCTTTCTGTGATTAAAGAAGCTTTTAAATATGGGATTGAAGATTTTAATTGTTCTAGTTTAGGATTTGCAAAATTTATTGATTTCTTGAGATTTATTTGTAGTAATACTGAAGTTAATGTTTTAAAATCAGATAATTTTGAAGTAAAAATCGCCAATCGTAAAACAGAAATCAAAAGCTTTGAAGCTTTAGAAGATCTCAGCCAAGATTATTTATACTCACCCGAAAATTATCTTTCTATCCTGTCCAGTAGTAAACCAAGTTTTAAAATCGTACATCCTCAAGATTTAAAAAGTATTTCATTAAGTTTAGCTTCATTACCAAACAATCCTTATAATTTAGATAGTCTATTAGAATACTTAAATGATTTTCATAAAGACTTAGATAGTGAAAGAATTAATTCTGTTCTTTTAACGCTCATTAATGCGGATATTTTTGAGCGAGAACCTATAAATAGCGTTCTTTCTGAGCAAACTTTAACCCTAAAAACAGAATACAATAATCCAGATTCAATTATTAAAAAAGTTAAAGAGGCAATGCAAGATAAATTATCTTCGTTTTGGGGTTCAAATTTTAGAATAGATATCTTTAATGCAATTACAGCAAATTTGTAAATAAAGTCGTTTTATTCAATTGACAAATTTTAAATAATATGTTAATAAAATTTTGATCTGATTTACCAAAGAAGGTACTCAATTGATCAAAAAATGAATAGACTAAAGATTGAGCCTGTTCAGTGATTCATTGAAACTTCATGCTTGCTTTATTGCAAATTAAAAATTTTACATTAATCGATCAGCTAGAGTTAACCTTTAATTCAGGTTTAAACGTCCTCACTGGCGAAACAGGTGCAGGAAAATCAATTATTCTCGATGCGATCGATGTGGTATTAGGGGGTAAAGCAACTAGCCGTTTGATTCGTCAAGGAAAGCACCAAGCGACAATAGAAGCAACTTGGAGAGTGAATCGATCCTTGCAAGAATGGTTAAATGCACAAGAAATCGATCCCCTAGAAGATGGAAGTTTAGTCGCTAGTCGAGAACTAACCCTAGTCGGCAACACGTTAAGATCCCGTTCTAGGATTAATGGTGTTTTAGTAAATCGTCAGCAACTTTCTCAATTGCGGGATCGCCTCGTAGAAATTACAGCACAAGGACAAACCGTTCAACTGATGAACTCCACCATCCAACGAGAGTTATTAGATTTATATGGTGGAGAAACATTAAACCAACAACGTCAGCAAGTACAAACAGCCTATGATACATACAAAACGGCTGAACAAACCCTGACTCTACGTCGTCATTCCGAACAACAACGTTTACAAAGATTAGATTTACTCTTATATCAACTCCAAGAATTAGAAACAGTGGGTTTAAAAGATCCAGATGAATTAAGTCAACTCGAACAAGAACACGAAAGACTGTCTCATGTCGTCGATTTGCAACAGTCTAGCTATCAAGCTTATCAACTTCTGTATCAAAACGATCGCGGCGAATTTTCGGTAACTGATTCTCTGGGTCAAGTAGAATCCATTCTAGTCAATATGGTGAATTATGATCCAGAAGTTGAGCCAATTCTAGAAATGGTTCGTAGTGCTTTAAATATAGTCGTTGATGCGGGACATTTAGTCAATACTTACGGAGATCAACAGGAAGCAGATCCAGAACGATTAGCCGAAGTAGAGGAACGCATTGTTTTACTCAAGCGAATTTGTCGTAAATATGGCTCAACATTAGCCGAAGTGATCGCCTATTACGAAAGACTCCAACAAGAAAAAAACGAATTAACCGATCAAGGTCAATCCATTGAAGAATTAGAAAAAAATTATACTGAAACTGAAAAACATTTAAAAGAAGCTTGTGCCAAATTAACTGAACTACGACAACAAGCCGCCAAAAAATTAGAAACACAGTTAGTCAAGGAATTAAAACCCCTGGCGATGGTAATGGTGATTTTTTCCTGTCAGATTACCCCTTGTCCTCCGTCCTCTACAGGTGCAGATAGTGTGATTTTTTATTTTAGTCCCAATCAAGGGGAAAAGATGCAACCCCTATCTAATACGGCTTCTGGTGGTGAAATGAGCCGCTTTTTACTCGCCCTTAAAGCCTGTTTTTCTTCTGCTCAAGCTCAGTCAGAAACCCTGATTTTTGATGAAATTGATGCGGGTGTATCAGGAAAAGTCACCCAAGCGATCGCTGATAAACTCTATCAACTCAGTCAATCTCATCAAGTGTTATGTGTGACCCATCAACCTTTAGTAGCAGCGATGGCGGATGCTCATTTTAGAGTAGTCAAACAAATTATTGAAGAATCGGTCTTATCGGAAGATTTATCAGAAATTCGGACGGTTGTTCGGGTGACACCTCTCGATAGCCTTCAAACGCGACGAGATGAACTCGCTTTCCTAACTGGGGGACATTCGGCTGATGAAGCTCGTGCCTTTGCTGAATCTTTATTAATGAAAGCCGCAATGCAAAGAAAACCGCAATTAACCTAAAAAATAAGGGCTTGGCTCATCACCAAACCCTTATTCAATTTAAGAAACCAACAATCTAGAATTTGAAGGTTGTACGAAGAACACCAACAAACTGTGTATCGTTATCTCCGCTACTTTCTGGATTAAAAATTACATAAAGACCAGGAGTAACAAAGATGTTTTTGGTAACAGGAATTCTGAAGCCTGTTTCAGCCATGTAGGAAGTAGCATCCCGTCTGTCAATTTGAGGAGGCATACCGCCACCAACCCAGAATAATGATCCTTCAACAAGGAGATCGACTAAAGACGCGTTAACGTTCCAAGTCCAAGCCTCACGATCATCAAAATTGGTGTTTTTACCTTGATCGTAGAATTTGGCATAACCACCCCAAGCAGCAAGGTTTACGAAGGCAATTTTAGCACTGCCTTGTAGACCAAAACGATCAGCACTCGTCGGTGTATCGGGCAAGAATGGACGTTCTGACTCTAGACTGGTTACTCCACCAAATAGATCAGTGTTTTGCTGATAAGAGCGAATATAAGTTGCTGCAATTTTAAAGTAGCCTTTGAAGTTTAAGTCAAGTTGTGCGCCTGCTGAGTAGTCACCGTTGAATAATCCAGAACCTTCAACAGGACTAGCCGCTTCACCTGCTAAATAAGCAGCCGTTAGACTGATAAAATCGTTACCAAATTTTAGAGCCGCACCAGCACCATCAGGGGCTTGGTAAACTAAGTTGTTCAATCTTTGTCCACGAGAGAGGGCACCAATGCCAGTATCCGACAAGTAGGGGTTACCCGTATCAAAAACATCAAAGGTGTCTAGACTATTCGCACCAACCCAAAGCGTAACAGGGCCAAGTCCAGTACGGTACCACAAGTCATCGATTGTCACATTGTTCCCTGTACCATCGTCATAAGCAAGACGAGTCATGTTGGTTCCAGTTACGCCAGCCGCATCAAATCCATTACCACCAAAGTTACCCGCTTGTAAACGAGTTCTTAGTAAATCTTTACCTGTAAAGCTAGTTTCAAAGTTCAGACGAACCCGATCTTGAAATACGGTTTGGCTTTCATCACTATTACGACCCACTGCATCACCAAAGGTATCAGCAATACTGAAGATGACTTCCCCTTTTAGTTTGGTAGTGGTCGAGAATTGGTGATCTTCTAGGAATGCAACGCGCTGTTCTAGGTTATCAACTCTGGCACCCAGTGCGGCTAATTCGGATTCAAATTCTGCCGCGAGTCTTTTGAGTCTATCAATGTCCTCACGTAGAACACCTACACCTTCTTGAATTAAGCGTTCCATCACGTTCAGACAAGCGTTTAAACCAGCGGCAAATTCCCAACGGGTTAAGGCGCGGTTACCACGAAAAGTCCGATCGGGATAACCAACGATACAACCATAACGCTCGACTAGGCTACGGAGTGCTTCATATGCCCAAGCAGTCGGTTCAACGTCACGGAGTTGGTTAACGCTGGTGACTTGAGACATCGGATTGTTATAAATGCCAGAATCAAAACGCTTGTTATTGTAGCGATTGATTTGATTTAGTACATCTGCTTCTGTTTGGACATTTCCACTAGCAGGGGCTTGAGGAGCCGCTTGTGCTAGTAATAAATCTTGATTGAAAGAAACGTTATTATTTTTGACTTTTTCAGATTCACTAGAAGCCGCCAACGCATTAGAAGCCGCTAAAAATGAGGCACCTAAAACCAAGGGCGTAGCTTTTAGCAGGTTCGCTGAAAGTTTGAACATAGAAAATTTGGACATAGTGTCAATCCTCACACCTAACATGGATTGAATTTTATTTCAATTGTACGGCTTTTAGAAAAAACCATACCACTATTCTATGGGAAAACTTCCCAATTTGGATAACCCCATTCAATTTTTAGGTTTAATACCCGTCAAAACCTTGCCATACAAACTTTTTGGCTTCTTCAAAGACTGCTTTTCTGATTTATGCCAATTCAAAAAGTGTCACTCTTGTTTAAGATTCGTTTAACTTTTCAAAAAAATGTATACAGTCTACAAAAAGCTCACTGTTATTAGCTAAAGCCTCATTCTTTAGAGATATCTTACTATTAAGTAAATAAAATTTTTCTGATACTTTTTACTACTTTAAAAGCGCAATCAATTCACCTTGGCTCATCCATGCAAAAACCGCATCTAAGAATCGGTCAGGGGTAAGTCAATCAATTCAAAGTCTGATTCTTCTAAAGAAAGGATTAGCGGTTCGTTTGTGTTTTCTAAGGGATTTTCCAGTAAACGAATTAACCAACGTCCCGAAGACTCTTGAGCTTGGATCGATCCTAAAATTCCTGCGGCATATTCAGGATGCAAAACTCGAATTAAGTTACCAACTCTGGGCATTTTGTAATTTTTTTGACAATCATTAGATTAAGCATAGATTAATAATAGGTTAAGAAGGTACAATAGAGAAAGGGATTTACAAAAGCTAACGGGGGTAGGGTCATGGACAATCAAAGAATTAAAGATGATTTTATTTGCCCAAGAAGTTCTTATAATGGGGATTTTTCGCCAGAGAACCTGGCATTTAACGCTAATTTACAAGAATTTGCGACTAGAGTATCGTTAATTGCGGGTCTACACACAGGTGGCAAGATGTCTAGTCCAGATGCTTATCATCAAGTAAAAAACCTCTGGCATGATTTAAAACGCAGCAAAAAGCATTTACAATTAAATTAAGTGTGAATCGGTAAAATAGACTCTCTTAGCTCTATTGAACCATAATGAAGAAAAAGTAGTATAATAAGAGATCATAGGTTCAGGATATCTGAGTCAAACATTTGTGGTACCAATCTTATAGAGCTAATGTAAAAAACCCTTCTTAATCCCAAGCGATTTCCAAGTCCATTCAACGACTCTAGCCTTAAGCTTTCTTTTAGTTTTTAACTTACAACAGACATCAGAATGAAAACCCCAGCAGATAATCGGTTTGACTATGTAAAAATTGGTTTAGCCTCTCCTGAAAGAATTCGTCATTGGGGCGAAAGAACACTCCCCAATGGTATTGTAGTCGGAGAAGTTACCAAACCAGAAACCATCAACTACCGTACCCTGAAACCCGAAATGGATGGGTTATTTTGTGAACGGATTTTTGGCCCCTCGAAAGACTGGGAATGCTGGTGCGGTAAATATAAACGTGTACGCCATCGGGGGATTGTTTGCGAACGATGTGGCGTAGAAGTCACCGAATCTCGTGTCCGTCGTCACCGCATGGGTTTTATTAAACTAGCCGCCCCAGTGACTCACGTTTGGTATCTCAAAGGAATTCCTAGTTATTTGAGTATTTTGTTAGATATGCCTCTGCGGGATGTCGAACAAATTGTTTACTTTAATGCTTATGTTGTTCTAGAACCAGGTAACGCGGGAAATCTTCAGTACAAACAACTATTGACTGAAGATCAATGGCTAGAAATTGAAGAACAGATTTATGCAGAAGATTCGGAATTAGTCGGGATTGAAGTCGGAATTGGTGCAGAAGCGATCGAAAGACTCCTTCAAGAAATCAATTTAGAAGAAGAAGCCGAAAAATTACGCGAAGAGATTGTAGACAGCAAAGGACAAAAGCGGGCGAAACTGATCAAACGTCTGCGGGTGATCGATAACTTTATCGCAACTGGTTCACTACCTGACTGGATGGTATTAGGGGTTATTCCCGTCATTCCTCCCGACTTGCGCCCAATGGTACAACTCGACGGCGGACGTTTTGCCACCTCTGACTTAAACGATCTTTATCGTCGGGTGATTAACCGAAATAACCGTTTATCCCGTCTACAGGAAATTCTCGCCCCAGAAATCATCGTCCGTAACGAAAAACGGATGTTACAAGAAGCCGTAGACGCATTGATCGATAATGGTCGTCGAGGACGTACAGTAGTCGGTGCGAATAACCGTGCGCTGAAATCATTATCCGATATTATCGAAGGGAAACAAGGTCGTTTCCGTCAAAACCTCTTAGGTAAACGGGTTGACTACTCTGGACGTTCCGTTATCGTCGTTGGGCCAAAACTGAAGATTTATCAGTGTGGACTACCGCGTGAAATGGCGATCGAATTATTCCAACCCTTTGTCATTCATCGTTTGATTCGTCTCAATATTGTTAATAACATTAAAGCGGCGAAAAAGATGATTCAACGAGGAGATCCAACCATTTGGAATGTTCTCGAAGAAGTCATTACAGGACACCCAGTTTTATTAAACCGCGCACCGACACTACACCGTCTAGGAATTCAAGCATTTGAACCCATTATTGTAGAAGGACGTGCCATTCAGTTACACCCCCTCGTCTGTCCCGCATTTAACGCAGACTTCGACGGTGACCAAATGGCGGTACACGTACCCTTATCCCTGGAATCACAAGCAGAAGCCCGATTATTGATGTTAGCGTGTCATAATATTCTATCTCCTGCGACAGGTCGTCCCATTGTGGCACCTTCTCAAGATATGGTGCTTGGTTGTTACTATTTGACCGCAGAAAACCCCAGTGCGACCAAAGGTGCAGGGCGTTACTTTGGTAATTTAGACGATGCCCTCAAAGCCTACGAACATGGTTTATTAGAGTTACACGCTTCGGTGTGGTTACGCCAAGATGGGCCTGTGATGACCGATAAACCCGATACCGAAGTTTTAAAAACTGAAGAAATGGCTGATGGAACCATCTGGAAGCATTATCGGGAACGCAAAGTTAGAGAAGATCAAAACGGTGAAGTCATTTGTCAATATATTCGTACTACCGCAGGACGGATTATTTACAACAAAACCGTGAAAGATGCCTTAGTGGCATAAGTATTGATTGAATATTGTAAAGACAGGGAGATCATTTCTTTCTCTGTCTTTTTTCTATGAGCTTTTCTGGATATAATAGAATTCTCTAACAATATGCGGGTGTAGTTCAGTGGTAGAACGTCACCTTCCCAAGGTGAATGTCGTGGGTTCGAGTCCCATCTCCCGCTTTTTAATATTGTTGTACATCAGACGATCGTGACTGAAACATTAATATTATTGGTTGTTTTGACAAAAATCTAAATAAGAGCGCGAAAATAAGAATTTAGAATCTGCTACGCTACGAATAACAATGTCGCATTCTTTACCCGATCAACGGTGGTTCATCGCTCAAGCTAATCTAGAAGGGGTTGATCATTTAGTACAAAGTACAGGGTTATTTCCCCTCGTCGCTCAAGTTTTATTGAACAGAGAGATCCGTACCTCAGATTTAGCGCACACTTATATTAATCCTGAAACACAAAATTTACCCTCTCCTTTAACAGAATTTCGGGATCTGAAATTGAGTGTAGATTTATTAGCTGAAGCGATCGCCACTCAAGATAAAATTATAATCTGTGGTGATTATGATGCCGATGGGATGACCAGTACAGCATTACTAATCCGAGCTTTAACCCATTTAGGGGCTGATGTTGATTATGCCATTCCCTCGCGGATGAAGGAAGGATACGGAATTAATACGCGAATCGTCGAAGAATGCGCCGATGCAGGTGTCGGAATGATTCTGACGGTAGATAATGGCATTTCAGCGTATGATGCGATCGCACGTGCTATAGAATTAGGACTAACGGTTATTGTTACGGATCATCACGACCTACCCGAAATTTTACCGCCTGCCGATGCCATTCTCAATCCTAAATTACTTTCCCCACACTCCCCCTATTTAGGTTTAGCAGGTGTTGGGGTTGCTTATATTCTCGCTGTCAGTACCGCACAACACTTAGGGAAATTACAGGGATTGACGGATCAACTTTTAGAACTATTTACACTGGGTACAATAGCAGATTTAGCCCCATTAATCGGGGTAAACCGTCGCTGGTTAAAACGAGGTTTAAAAAAACTTCCCCAGTCTAAACTAGCAGGAGTACAAGCATTGATGCAGATGTCGGGAGTGAGTGACGAACAAAAACCAGTCAAACCCGATGATATTGGATTTAGATTAGGCCCTAGAATTAATGCTATAGGACGAATTGGTGATCCGCAAATCGTGATCGAACTTCTAACGACTGATGAAGCTGGAATAGCCTTAGAAAGGGCGATGCAATGTGAAGAAATTAATCGTCAGCGTCAGACATTATGTGAACAAATTGAATTAGAAGCAGTTAAACTGGTCGAAGAGACACCGATACCTTGGAAAAACGATTGCGTTTTAGTCGTCGTACATCCAGAATGGCATCATGGAGTAATTGGAATTGTTGCATCACGTCTCGTGGAACGTTATGGGGTTCCTGTTTTTATCGGGACATATGAAGAAGGAGATACGACTAAAATTCGAGGTTCAGCCAGAAGTATACCTGAGTTTAATGTTTTTGAAGCTTTAGAATTTTGTCGAGATATTTTAGGTAAGTTTGGGGGACATCAAGCAGCAGGTGGGTTTAGTTTAGCGAGTGACAATCTAAGTTTATTTAAACAGCGTTTAAGTCAGTTTGCTCATCAATGTCTTAAAAGTGAACATCTCAAACCTTTAGTTAAAATTGATGCCCAAGCTAATTTTAATCAATTAAATACGGCACTCTATCAACAAATTGATAGTTTACAACCTTGGGGAATTGGCAATGATTTTCCTGTGTTTTGGACAGAAAATATTAAAGTGACGGAACAGCGAATTGTCGGAAAGCATCATTTAAAAGTGACTTTAGTACAAGATGATGGCAGTCAAATCAAAGCGATCGCTTGGCGTTGGGGTCAATATTTTCCATTACCCACGCGCATTGATGTCGCTTACAAACTTCGTGAAAATCATTGGAATGGTAATACAGATATTGAATTAGAAATTGTGGGAATACGATTACCTCAAATCAGTAATAATGGCATTAAAAAAGCCAGTTTTCAATACAAAGGACGAGCTTATAATTGTAGTTTATGGCAAGAAATAGATGAATTAAGGATTAGAAATGAGGAAGGAAAAGTTTTATCTATTCGTCGAGGACATCGTTCAGGTTTATTAGGAATGAATCGAGAAACGGCTGAATCAGTTGATGTGACACAACCACATTATTATCAACTAATTAAAGAAGCTTTAGCCGCTTTATCCGTTTAAAAACTCGGCTATTTTTTCGATTAAGAATACTCCTGCTACAGAATTTCCTTTTTCATCCAGAGGTGGACTGTAACAAGCAATAATACCCTGTTGAGGGACAATAGATAACATCGCACCGCTAACCCCTGATTTGCTCGGAAACCCCGTTTTTGAAGCAAAGGTTTTTGAATCCTCATACAAACCGCAATTCAGCATAATGTCTTGTACGATTTGACGTGTTTTGTCTTGAATTTTAGAACACTGAATTAACATCATTCCTAAATTAGCTAAATCAGTAATATTTCCTGAGAGACAACAGATTTTTTGATAAGTATCTAGAGCATTTTCAGGATTTGTGATTGCCCCAGTTTTAAATAATTCATCTACTAAAGCTTGATTTTTAGGATTAGGCAAAGAACGGACAGACTCTAACATATCTTCATCTAAAAAAAGCTGACTCCCACTACATTGATTTAACCATAGTCGAAGTTGTTCACAGCCATCAAGGGTATTTTCTCCTAACAAACCTGCTAGAGTAATTGCACCACTGTTAATCATTGGATTTCTAGGAAAACCTTGATCTAATTGAAGTTGAGTTAAGGAATTAAACGGATAATTAGATGCTTCTGCTCCCACTCTTTCTAAAATAAATTCATCACCTAACTGACTCAGTAAATAAAGCAATAAAAATACTTTATTAACGCTCATGAAAGAAAAAGTTTTAGATAAATTGCCGTGTGAAAAATGATAATCATCAAAAGTGTGGATCGAAAAAATAAATTCATCTGGATCAGCTTGACCAAGTAAAGGAATATATTTAGGTAACTTGCCAAGATGTGCTTTTTCTTTGGCTTGCTCTACCCATTCATTAAGTTGATCTTTAGAGATTGATTTAAGAAATTTAATCATATAAATGTAGATAAAATTAAATCGGCAATTTCACAAAATCCCAGACACTCGGGTTGATTAGTTATATATTTAGGATGATATTTCAATTGGGGTAAATAATGGACAATATTGGCGACACCGACCGAATTTGGAAATAATACGGGATTAAATAATGATTCGTCATTGAGACTATCACCAACCGTAATAATCTCTGATAAACTTAAGTGAGGAAAATAGTTTTTTAGAACTTGTAGCAGACAATTGGCTTTATTTTGCTGTAGCGGTTTGATATGACATTGAATTGTACTATAAGTAAAACTCCAATTCTGTTCTTGACAGATCTGATTAATTTTTTCTAGTTCAGATAAAGTTAATCCTTCTACTTCAAAAGTCCAGTCAGTCAGACGAAACGAATTATCTAAAGATTCTGTGAGATGGGGAAAAAATGTTTTTAATTCTTCAAAGATTTTAGCTAAAGCCTGACGATGTTCGGTTAAATTTTTAAGAGAAATGAAAATCTCTGGATCATCATGAGAAGATGGATAATATAAACCGCCATTTTCTGCAATGGCACCGACAACAGGTAAATAGGTTCTGATGCCATCTACCCAACCTGCTGATCGTCCTGTAACAATTAAAACAGCGATCTGATATTGAGCCAACTGTTCTAATTTTGCTAGTAATCTTGTACTAAACTTTTCCGCTTGAGTCAGTGTTCCATCTAAATCAGTAGCAATTAAACGAATTTGTTTTAAATCAGCATTTTTGATAGACAAAGGCTGCATAAAAAATAAAATATAATAAAAATGTACTAATCAATTAGTTCGATTTAACGGGCGATAATTGCTCATGACTCGAATAAATCGGACTAGATTTTAAGTTTGGTTCAATAGAATCTACATTTAACTGAGATTTAACCACAATCCAAGCTCCCGTGTTTGGATCACGGTAAGTAGTAAATGGATTAGGTTGTAGGGGTTCACTTGAGACTCTGGCCATTTTGCTAGTCAAGATATTGCCTTTATATCTATAGTAGTATGGTTAAGAATACGCAAGGTGATGAGAATGCACGTCATACGGTGATTATTATCACGCTCAAGATTATTTCAGTAAATTTACGGTTAAACTGATACTCTCAAAAAATAAATTGTATTCATCAAAAGTAAAAAAAGCTGTAATATAATCACCAAGTAATCTAGTCTTTATGACTCGGTTTTAAGATAACCTCTGATTGATGGAACTTCAATGGCTACTCATATCGTTACAGGTGTTGCGGGTTTTATTGGCTCACATTTGGCAGAAACTTTGTTACAGCAAGGAGAAAAGATTATTGGAGTCGATCAATTTAATGATTATTATGACTCCAATCTGAAACGAAAAAATGTAACTTCACTACAGCAATACAAAGATTTTGAATTGATTGAAGCTGATATTCAACAGCTAGACTGGCTAACTCTTCTTAAGGATACTGAAACAATTTACCATCAAGCAGCCCAAGCGGGGGTTAGAGCAAGTTGGGGGATTGGCTTTCGTCATTATACCGAACGTAATATCAACGCGACACAAATTATTTTAGAAGCAGCTAAGGAGACAAAAACATTAAAACGATTGGTTTTTGCTTCTACTTCTTCAGTTTATGGCAATGCTGAAACTTTACCCACACCCGAAACCATTTGCCCTCAACCTGTTTCACCCTATGGGATTACAAAACTGGCAGCAGAACGTTTATGCTGGCTATATCATCACAATTTTGGGGTACCTGTAACTGCTTTACGCTATTTTACCGTTTATGGCCCGCGTCAACGTCCTGATATGGCATTCCATAAGTTTTTTAAAGCGGCTATTTTAAAAGATTCGATTCCGATTTATGGTGATGGTAAACAAACGAGAGATTTTACCTTTGTCAGTGATGCTGTAGCAGCAAATTTAGCGGCGGCAACTTGTAAAGAAGCGATTGGGGAAGTTTTTAATATAGGTGGTGGTAGTCGTGTCTTTTTATGCGATGTTTTAGATAAAATTGATGAAATTGTTGGTTATCCGATTACAAGAGATCATCAAGAGCAAGCGATGGGTGATGCACGTCATACAGGTGCAGATACAACTAAAGCTAAACAATTAATTGGATTTAATCCTCAAGTTTCTCTAGAGGAAGGTTTAACAAAAGAATGGGAATGGATTCAAGGTTTATATCGATAATATGTTAGGGAGTTTTTTCATAATTTATTTTCGTTTCCACAAACGCCAAATTAAACCTAAACTAACAAAAAAATAACCCGAAGTGAGTAACCCATTCAAATAAAGTAATCTTAAAGCATAATTTTCTGGTGTAAAACTAGAACTTGTCCATAATAAAATATAAGCGATCGCCCATGATAAGGTTATCGTAACTGATATTCGACTAATCGACTTTTGTGCTGAATTGCCTTGACGGTGGTAAAGTGTCCATATGGCAGGTATCCAACCCACAACAGGAAGGAGATAAAGCATCAACTGGAGTTTATTAAGTTTTGTTTCGTAAGGATCAGAATTATTCAACATCTTGAGTTTAAGGGTAAAAAATGACTTCCTATTCTAAGAGTTCCCTAACTGCTGTTATTCTTGCAGGGGGTATCAGTTCTCGTATGGGACAAGATAAAGCTTTACTCAATATTAATGGAATATCGCTACTGCAAAGAACTTATACTGTTGCGAGTGACTGTGCATTTGTGGTGTATGTTGTCACTCCTTGGATTGAAAAATATACTTCTATTCTTCCTTCATCGTGCCAAATGATTCAAGAAAATACACCTACTCAAGGCCCCTTGGTTGCATTTTCAATCGCTTTAACCCAAGTGAAAACAGAATGGATACTTTTACTCGCTTGTGATTTACCCTTATTAACCAGTGATGTCGTTCAGCAATGGGCGAATTCTTTACCTAGTGTATCAGATGATGCGATCGCTTATCTTTTTCAACAAGATAATCTTTGGCAGCCTTTATGTGGGTTTTACCGTCATAGTTGTCTTGCATCACTGCAAAATTTTATTAAACTTAACGGACGTTCTTTTCAAGGATGGTTAAGTCAGTCTAATGTACAACAATTAACCGTAAGTGATCCAAATGTGTTACTCAATTGTAATACTCCTGAAGATTTTAATTTTATATCCAAACAATTATAAAATAAACCATAAAAGATAAAATACTGAGTGTTAAAAATACTGCTAATGGACGTGGAATATTAGTAATTTGAGTATAACCATTTTTCAAACTATAGCCTAGATAAAACACTAAGATTACAGTTAAAGTTAATACAACAGATTCGGGTAATTGACTTGGGTTTAGATTTAAGTAAAAGATGATAGAAATTAATAAACTTGTGAAACCACCCAAAAAAATATCACTCGCTAAATGTCCATAACTTCTTGATAGGATTCTTCCTAAATTTGATAAAATTGGCAGTAAAACAAAAGAGCATACCCCTAAAACTATTTTATTCAATGACGGCAAAATTGCAATCGAATTCCAAATAAATAGACCAATTAATCCATAAATAATCCCAATCATTAAAGCTTGAGTTTTGGACAAACTCATAAAAGCTAATAATAATCCGTCTAAAGGATGTTTGATGATTAACCATGATGCCGAAATAAATTTGTATAAAATACCTAATGTATTCTCAAATATATTTTTAATCCATTGTTTTTCTGTTTTATCTTTTTGCTTTAGTAAATTATCGATTTTTCCTTGTAGAGTTGAAACATAATGAAACTCTCGATTTTTTTGATAGAGATTAACAGCAATTCTTAAATCATTAATCGATTGTGAGTAATTTTCTAATTCTTCATAAGCTAAACCCCGATGTTGATAAAATTGAGGCTGGTTCGATAATTGAATTGCTTTCGTATAAGCATCAATCGCCGATTGCGTATATCCTAAACGTTGACGCGCTAAACCCAAATAATAATAAGCTTGGTCAGAATTTGGATTAATTCTTAAAATGGTTTGACAATCTTCTAAAACAAAACTATCTTTATATGACTGATAATAGACCTCGGCTCTTTTTAGATAAGAGGGCCAATAATTGGGATTTTTTGAAATAATCCGAGTATAATAATCTATCGTATCTTGTAACTCTTCATCATCAACTTTTTGTGGCTCAGTCTGATGATTTTCTACTGGAGTAACTGGAGTATTAATTTTTAGATCATATTCTTGACGAAGTTCTGGATCGCTTAAAATTTCGTAAGCTTGACAAATCTTTTTAAATTGTTCGGTTGCTGTTGGTTGATTTGGATGTAAATCTGGATGATATTGACGAGCTAAACGACGAAATGCTATTTTTATTTCTTGTAACGTGGCATCTTGAGGAACTTTAAGAATTTCGTAATAATTTTGAGGGTTAGCCATCGATTTCCGTTATGCTCATTAATAAGACTTAGTAACTTAAATTAAATGGTTTAATCATTTCGCTATGAAACCGAAATTTAAAACGATTCTGGCATGGGAACAAGCGCAAATATTGATGCAACCTGCTTTTATTAGGGTCATCGATAATATTCGTAAAGAATTAGAAAACACAACTTGGAAAGGAACTTATCAAGAAATTCAAGAACCATATCCTATCTATAAATTATCTTTAACGAAAAACAATAAATCAGTCATCGTAGATATTTGGGATTTGTGTTATCAAGTTTGCTTTCTTGATTATAATTTTAATCTAAATCAAGAAAATCAGGATAACCCAGAGTTTAGCCAAGACGTTGATATTGATCTAACTTTACTCGATGATACTGGAGACGTGGATTGGCAGGGTTTGGAAACCAAAGCGCAACGAATTGTCAAACAGGTTTTTTCCAGTTTACCAATTTCGTAGAGACGCGCCATGGCGCGTCTCTACGTTATGATCTAAATTTCTCAGTAATTCGTCGCATTGCTTCTTCGACATTTTCCCGACTATTAAACGCCGAAATCCGAAAATAGCCTTCACCTGCTGCACCAAACCCAGAACCTGGGGTACCTACAACATTAGCCGTATGCAGTAATTTATCAAAGAAATCCCAACTAGATAACCCGTGTGGTGTTTTGACCCAGACATAGGGTGCATTTGTACCACCATAGACACTTAAACCCGCTTCTGTGAGTTTTTCCCGAATCATTTTAGCGTTATCCATATAAAAGCGAATCAAGTCTTTAACCTGTGCTTTTCCTTCATCGCTGTAAACGGCTTCTGCGGCACGTTGTACAATATAGGATACGCCATTAAATTTAGTAGATTGACGACGGTTCCAAAGCTTCCACAGTTCGACATCAGAACCATTTCTCGCTTTACCTGTTAGGGTTTTGGGTACAACCGTAAACGCGCAACGAGTCCCCGTAAATCCTGCGGTTTTAGAAAAAGAACGAAACTCGATCGCACAATCTCGCGCCCCTTCAATTTCATAAATCGAATGCGGTACACTAGGATCACTGATAAAAGCTTCGTAGGCTGCATCAAAGAGAATAATTGAGTGATTCTCCTTGGCATAATTTACCCAAGCTTGTAAATGTTCTTTAGTTGCTGTTGCCCCAGTAGGATTATTAGGAAAACAAAGATAAATTAAATCAACTTTTTGCGTCGGAAGTTGGGCGGTAAAGTTATTTTCTGCTGTAATGGGAAGATAGACAAATCCTTCATACTCTCCTTTGTCGTTGACTTCTCCAGTATGTCCCGCCATCACATTTGTATCCACATAAACAGGATATACGGGATCAGTTACAGCAATGGTGTTATCGTTGCCAAAAATATCAAGGATGTTTCCTGTATCGCATTTTGAACCATCCGAAATAAAAATTTCATCCGCATCAACCACACACCCGCGAGAATGGAAGTCATTTTCTGCAATCTTTTCTCGTAACCAAGCATAACCTTGTTCGGGGCCGTATCCTTTAAAAGTATTGCGCGATCCCATATCTTCGACAGCTTGGATCATGGCATTCCGACACGCGGAGGGTAAAGGTTCGGTAACATCTCCAATCCCAAGACGAATAATTTTAGCATCTGGGTTCGCTTGAGCAAATGTATTAACCCGTCGTGCAATTTCTGGAAATAAATAGCCCGCTTTTAGTTTAAGGTAATTATCGTTAATCGTGGTCATGTTTTCTCTATACGCATCTCCTATGATCAGCTTACTGGAGTCTGTGACGATTTGACAAAAATGATGACTAGATTACAACTCACAACATGAAAAAATCGCTGACTGATTTCGCCCCTGTTGCTTGGCTAAATAGAGTGCTTGATCGGCTTGATGCGTTAAATCGATCGCTAAGATGGTAGTGTTGGGAATTTCTGTAGCAATACCAAGGCTAATAGTAACTTGATCGCTGACATCAGAAGCTTGGTGAGGAATATTTAACGCTCGAATTGCCTCATGAATTCGCTTTGCCACTGCGATCGCTCCTTCTAAATCAGTATTAGGCAACATAACCGCAAATTCTTCGCCCCCGTAGCGAGTCATTAAATCTGCTGGACGATATAAAGGCTTTTTGGCAGCTTGAGCAATTTTGACTAAACACTGATCACCCAACTGATGACCATAGGTATCGTTATAGCGTTTAAAATAATCAACATCAAATAACAGTAAAGAGAGCGATCGCCTTTCTCGTGCCAAGCGTCGCCATTCAAGATCCAAACGCTGATTAAAACAACGACGATTAGCAATTTGTGTCAACTCATCCGTATTAACCAATTCTTCATTGGTTTGTCTTAATCTGTCTTCTGTTTGCTTCCTTTCGCTTAATTCCTTTTGTAACTTTTCAAATAAATCGGCTTGTTGAATAGCGATCGCTAACTGATTAGCTACTTGCTGACTAAAATCAATCTCAAACGCTTGCCAGTCAAGAGAACCAGAACATTGATGTATACAGAGTAAGCCCCATAATCCAGATTTGAGCAATGGCACAACTAAATTAGCTTGAACTTGTAATTTAGCTAAAATATCTCGATGATACTCTAATAACTCAGCTTGATAATATCTTTGACAGCTTGAATTTTACCTTGTTGATTGATAGGAATTAAAATACAGTCATTGACGAAGTTACCTGCTCTAGCTTTTTTAAAGTTTAACTCTAACTGTCTCGAAATAGCATCACGAAATCTACTGATTTTTGAGATTTATCAGAATTTTTGCCTAATTGGGACTATTGTACTTAAATATTCTTCAACCTTCTAAATAATAAAATGATTTTTGAGTTAGCATAATTAAAGTAATATTTGATACAAAATATGAAAATTGGGACTCTTTATGGCATCAGTGTAGGAACAGGAGACGCAGAATTAATTACGGTTAAAGGTTTACGAATCTTACAACAAGTAGAAATTGTGGCTTTTCCTTCTGGAATGAATCATAAACCAGGAATTGCAGAACAAATTATCAAACCTTGGTTATCAGAACAAACTCAATTAGCCCTAGAATTTCCCTATATTCAAGACGAACAATTATTACAAAAAGCATGGAACAAAGCGGCTGAGGAAGTTTGGAACTATTTAAAATCAGGAAAAGATGTGGCTTTTGCCTGTGAAGGAGATATTAGTTTTTATAGTACCTTTAATTATCTCGCTCAAACAGTAGCGATCAATTATCCTGAAGTCAAAATAGAAATGATTCCTGGTGTTTGTTCCCCTCTGGCTGCTGCATCTGCACTAGGAATACCTTTAACCAAACATCAAGAAAAAATCGTTATTTTGCCAGCTTTATACACCGTTCAAGAGTTAGAATATGTTTTATTGTGGGCTGATGTTGTCGTCTTGATGAAAGTTAGTTCAGTGTATCAAAAAGTTTGGACTATTTTACAAAAGTTGAATTTATTAAAAACAAGTTTTATTGTCGAACGGGCTACTTGTTCCAATCAGGTGATTTACAGAGATTTAAGCAATTATCCTGAGTTAAAATTGTCTTATTTTTCGGTGTTAATTATTAAAGGATCTGGCAAGCCAAACCCCATATTTTAAAATCTAAGGTTCAACACGAACCGTATAAGGAAAAGAACCTTGATCAACATTAAACCACTTTTCCTGTATTTCTTGATGATTTGGGCTAGTAACAACTTGATCGACAAATTGTTTCCATTTAGGATCATTTTTTGGCAACATACAGCCATAAAGTTCTGTTGTCATCGGTTGTCGAGGAGTTAGGGCAAATTCTTTAGGATCATTGCCATTTCGCACCAATTCCCCAATTAATAAAATGCCATCACTTGCCACCGCAGAAACTTCGCCAATTTTAAGTTTTTCGACTCCTTCTTCACGACTTTTGACGACTTCCCATTTAGCTAACGGATAAATTTGGCGAACGATTTGATCAGTCGTTGTATTCGGAATATAACCAATTGCAACACCGTCTAATGTACCATTAACATCGAATTGTGGTGCGTCTTGGAGTTTAACAAGAAACTGTGTTCCCGTCATAAAATAGGGTACAGAAAACTCTACTTTTTCTAACCTCTCTTGTGTCATCGTTGTCGGATCACAAATCAAATCAACTTTTTTACTTTGAATTACATCAAAGCGATTATCTACCGTCGATTCGGTTAATTTGAGTTTAACGGGTCGTTTCAATTCTTTTTCTAATTGTTGACGAATTAATAAGATTAAATCTAACGAATAGCCCGTCCATTGATTATTATTATCAATGTAGCCAAAAGGAATCGCATCTTGACGAGTCGCGGCGTTAAGTTCCCCAGTTCGCTTAACTTTTTCTAAGACAGTTTCAGCTAAAACTTGTAGGGGAAATAGAAGTATAATTAGAAAAGCGAGTAAAGTTTTTTTGTACATTGTATTTGTTAAATTTTTTCTAAAAAGTTTGAGTGGTTGCTGTCCAAATTGTCCAAGTATCGATTAAGAGTAAGAGTAGAGTAAAACCAAATAAAATTAAATACATCCAAGGTTGTGAAAGAGGACGAATATCTGATGTATCAATTTTGGTTTTTTCTTCAACAATTTTGACTAAACGAGCAAAACCAGCAACTCGCATCGGTAAAAGATAAGCGCGTTCTTGTTCTTGGCTAATAAAATAATATACAAGTCCTCCTTGTCCAGTTGTTCTGAGTTTTAGATCTTTAATCTCGTTCCAAGATAATGACCATCCTTTGCGTAAAAAAGAGGGAAACCAACGAGGATAAACAACACTAATTTGATCGTCATTTAAAATAACTTGTTCCCCTAATGCCCCATATAGCGCGATGAAACCGAGTCCCAAACCAATCCATAGAAAAATCGGACTAATCGGTGCATTGGTAAATTTAGCCAAAAAAGGTAAGGGCAAGGTCAGCGATATATAGAGTAGGAGTAGAGTCAGTCGAATCAGTGGAGAAATCCGAAACGTAGCGATAGGACTAGAGGACATATCAAGAAATAAAGTTCATACAAAAACTGAAATTGTATCCAGTTTAACTGATTTTTTTCAAAGAGTTCCGATGTAAAAAATTATGCAGAAATATAAAAACACATTGTCAGAAAATATTTAATTAGCTGTATCAACGAGTACTAAATTAGGTAACGAAATTCAGTATTGTCATAAACACGATGAAATAATGTAATTTTAGACAGAATGCGAATCGAGCAGTTACAAGCTTTTTTAGCGGTTGCTGAAACTGGTAATTTTGGACAAGCCGCCCGACAATGTGGGGTGACACAATCTACTATTAGTCGTCAGATCCAATCACTAGAAATAGATTTAGGTTTACCGTTATTCCACCGCACTGCCCAAGCGAAATTAACCATAGCGGGCGAAAAACTGTTATCTAGGGCCAAAAAAATTTGCACAGAATGGACAATAATTCATAAAGAAATAGAAGACTTACACTTAGGAAAACAACCAGAATTATGTATTGCTGGTATTCATTCGGTGTGTTCCCATTACTTACCCCCCGTCTTACAAAATTTTTGCCGAGACTATCCAGAAGTACAACTACGAGTGACCGCATTAGGAAGCGATCGCGCTTTAAAAGTGCTACGGGATGGCTTAGTGGATGTGGCGATCGTCATGCACAACCGATTTTTAACCGCGAGTCCTGAAATGATCGTCGAAGTCCTCTACGAAGAACAAATTGAAGTTCTTATGGCAGCTAACCACCCACTAACCCAATATTCTGAGGTTTTGTGGTCAGATTTAGTCAACTATCCCCAAGTCGTCTTTAAAGATGGTTATGGAATGCAACGCCTAGTACAAGAATGGTTTTCTCGCCAAGATGCCCCCCTGAAAATGGCCATGGAATTGAACACTCTAGACGCTTTTCGGGGAGTCGTCAGACAGGGAAATATGATCGCATTGCTACCACAGTCAGCGTTAGTCGATGCTTATCAAGATGAAACCCTAGCCGTTCGTCCCATTGCCTTTCCTCCTGAACTGAATGGAAATGCAGCAACCAATGGTAAACTAAAACTTCGTCCGACCCGTCAAGTCGTGATGGTAACAACGAGCGATCGCTTACAAATCCCTCCGATTGCTCATTTTTGTGAATTAGTACGACAAGGACGTTCTCAACCTTTTCCCTCTCTATTTGCCGACACCTCTAAATTATTGGCAACTGAATTAATCACTAAAAACGATCGATCATGAGTCAAACCTTTCGTGAGTTACTAAAAACTATTGGTAGTGGCGTTCATACAGGCAAAGATTTAAGCCGTTCTGAAGCTGCCGTTGCCACCCGTCAAATGTTATTAAAAGAAGCAACCCCCGCACAAATTGGGGCGTTTCTCATTGCACATCGCATCAAGCGTCCCAGTCCCGAAGAACTCGCGGGAATGTTAGATATCTACGACGAACTGGGGCCACGTTTAGAGATTGATCATTTGCCTTTTGATAAACCAGTGGTAATCTTCGGTAACCCTTATGATGGCAGAACCCGAACCGTCCCTGTAACGCCCATTACGACATTAATGCTAGTTGCTTCAGAGGTACCTGTGGTCTTGCATGGTGGGGGTATTATGCCGACTAAATACGGTGTTCCTTTGGTCACTCTTTGGCAAGGTTTAGGAGTTGATTTTACTCAACAAAATTTAGCACAAACTCAACAATTTTTAGAAAAAACAGGTTTAGCTTTTATTTATATACCCAATCATTTTCCTTTGGCTGATCATTTAGTTCCCTACCGCGATCAAATCGGGAAACGTCCGCCAATTGCTACGATGGAATTAATGTGGTTACCTTGTACTGGGAATATTCATCCCATTTCGGGGTATGTTCATCCACCGACTGAGGAACGCTTTCTTAAAACTTTTGCCCTCAAAGGAATTTCTTATTTTACGTCGATTAAAGGATTAGAAGGAAGTTGTGATCTTTCTTGTAGTCGTACCGCGATTATTGGTTTTGGTCATGCAAGTGAATCTCCGTATTTTGAGCGTTTTCTGTTAGATCCGCGTGAATATGGGTTTAAACCAACAGATGTTATTCTAGAATCAACTGAACAAGCGATCGCTTTAATGCAAGGGTTAATTCAAGGTCAAGATAATGAATTAAAAGATGCGGCTATTCTCAATGGTGGCTTTTATCTTTGGCGATGTGGTGTTACTGAGGATTTAAAAACAGGTTTTGAACAAGCGGAAATGATGTTAAAAGACGGGTTAGTAGCAGAGAAACTGAAAGAGATAGCTAGTTTATAGTTATTTTTTCCGTCTTCTAGGAATAAGAGGAGGTTGTGAAGGTTCATAAGCTTTTAATCCTTCATCACCTGTTAAAATTTCTACACTATAACCTAAACGTGAGTAATAATCTGCTACACGTGTAATGGTTGCATCACCTAAAGAAAGCTTTTGTTTAGCAAGTTCAGGAAATTCATCAGCTAATTCTTTTAATTTTTCTGCATCCCATAAATGTGATTGTTCTGTAAAAGCTGCCCAAGGCGTTGTATTATCTGCTGTCAATTTTATTAATTTAGCAAATTCTTGAGCCGTTTCATAGCGTTTACTAGAAGCTTGTGCAATATGGTTTCCTGTTTCTATAATTGCAGCTAAAGGTAAGACAAACGTAGTTTTCTCTGCTTCTTCTTTGTTTAAAATATCATCAACTTTCGCTTTATTCCAGAAATTTTCTGTAGAACCGCAAGTGTCTTTTTCCGGTACTTCCAATAATACACATAAAATTGAAGTATCAATAATTAACACTTTTTTCATGCTTAATACTACCTGTTAAGACTTTTTTCAATGAGTCCTTGAGTAGTAATTTTACCAAGCGTCCCAGAAGCCATCAGTTTAGGTAAATTTTCAATTTCATCTAGAGGAGTAATAACACTATCTCCTGTTTCTGGATCTCGATGTACAACCATAACAAAAGGAATAAAATCTGGATCTAGTTGATCAAGTAAAGCAGGATTATGAGTCGTTACTAAAACATCTATTTTTCTTTCTTCTCCGATTTCTCTCAACATTTTTAAAAGTAAACCTGTACGTGAAGGATGTAAACCATTATCAACTTCTTCAATAACAATTTGACTTCCTTCAGGGCGAGTTAACATAGCTGTTAAGATAGCTAAAAATCTAAGTGTACCGTCTGACATCCCTCTAGCATCTATAATAGTTGGCGAGTCATTTGTCTTCCATGATTCTTCACAATATAACATCGCATCGCTACCTAACCTCCCAACAGGTTCAGCCCATATTTTTTTAATATCTTTTTCGAGAAGTTCTTTAAGATATTTAAGAATAATATTATTAATTTTTTCTTGTTCTTCTTCAGATAAAGCAGCTAAAAATCCCGCTATATTAGAAGCATCACTTTCAAGATTTTTTGATAATAATGAATAATTTCTCATGTGAGAAGGAATTGGATTTAAAATAAATATATTTTTGATAACAGAAATACTCTTGAGAGAATCATCAATCTTATTTTTATCATTATTAAATTCAAAAAAAGGAATTTGATCAATCTCTCCACGTAACTTACTGTATTGATACGGCGGGTCGCTATAAACATAAAATGCTTCGTCTGTTTGAGATTCTAAATTTACTTTTTCAGCAGAATTACCAAGATTTATATAGTTATATTTTGTAAAAGATTTAGCTAGATAAAAATTACTATTTGAATCAGATTTAATTAAAGTAATTGATTCTGATAGCATATCGTTCTCAACAGGTCCACACTCAAGGGTATAAAGATAATCTTCTTCAGGATTTTCACTCTTAACTAAAACTTTGAGAGTAAAATTTAATATATCTTTATCTTTTCGGGTTGCCCATTCTAAACCACCTCGAATTTCTGGCCAAATTTGTTCTAGAGATTGACCACTAGCTAACTTTTGCAAAAAACTAAGCGCATCAACAAGATTAGATTTACCGCTTGCATTAGTTCCAATGACTACAGTTAGCGGGTCAAAATATAAAGTTGCTTGATGAAAACTTTTCCAGTCTTGTAATATTAGTTGTTTAAGCATAATAACAATAAGCTTGCTTCAAATAGTAAGGCGGATTGCGAAAAGCAGCTACAAGCTCTATCTTATAATTATAAATATTCAGCGTGTACAAACCCAAGCCAACTTTATGACGAAGCATCTGCTAAGAGTCGTATTTCAACTTTTTACGACAATTTCGTGCTGTAACATCCAAAATTTTCCGTAAAGACATCTCGCCGAACTGAAGTATAATTGTATCAAGCATAAAAAGACAGGACTAGAGATTTATGTTATTGGGTCAAATCCTATTGAAGAAAAAATGGATTTCATTCAATCAGTTAGAGACAACGGTTAATCAACAAGAAAAGAGCGAAGGTAGACTAGGCGAACTTTTGTTGCAACAAGGTTTCATCGCCCAAGAACAATTAGAACAAGCCCTCAAAGAGCAATACTGGCGGCGTAACGGATATTGGGTAATTGATTAATTTAACGTTTAGGGTAGATTTTCTTAATCTATCCTTAAATTTAATTAGCTGTGCTTTCGGTGTAATATTTTTGGGAATACTAAAGATAACAATCTCAGATCAGTTTAACTTTTTTCATAAAGATAAAGAAAGACGGTGATGATCTAGTAAGAGCTTAAAAATCGCGCTTATTTATGAAGGCAAAAGCAATCAAACAACGCTCATCTCTTTGTGGTATGGCTATTGGACTTTTTTTGTTAAGTTCTTGTAATAACAATCAGTCAACGCCTAATGTACAGGGATTTGAAGTCAAGTTTTTAGTCGGTAGTGCATTAGAACAATATTGTAATCAAGCTGCGACTCAATTTAATCAACAGCAACCCAAGTTAGATAACGGAAAGGCATTTTATTTAAAATGTGAAGCAAAAGGAAGTGGTGATGTTGTTAATACTGTTGTTACTTTAGCCAAACAGTTGCAGCAGGGCAGTATTCAAGCAGATGTCCCTGAATTTCCCAGTTTAATCTCAACTGATGGTGAAATTTATTACGCACAGTTGAAAGCACAAATCGATCAACTTTTTCCAGGACAAAACTATATACCTGAAATTACAGACGCACCTTTATTAGCGAATAGTCCGATGGTTTTTATGGTACCTGCTGAAGTTGCATCTGGACTACGCAAACAAGCTAATATTTTTAAAGAGTTAGAAACGGCAAAAACCTATCAAGATATTGATCCAAATAGTCCTAAATTACCGATTTATTACGTTCACGCTGCCCCAACTCGATCTAATTCGGGTCTGCAAACTCTGGTTACTCAGTTTGTTGATGTATCAGGAAAACGTCCAGAACAATTAACGGTAGCCGATATTCAAAAGTATCAACCCCAAGTACAAAAAATACAAAGTAAAGTTACTCGCTATGGAATTTCGACCCATTCTTTAGCCAATGATATGGTTAAAAATGGCTTATTTTGGGCTTCGATTGGCTCAGTTTATGAATCTTCAGTCATTGAAGCCAATAGCAATCAAAATACCTCACAAACTCGTTATGAAGCGATTTATCCCCCAGCAACTTTTACTTCAAATATGCGGGCGATTCTTGTAGATGCACCTTGGGTTAATGCTGATGAAAAAGCCGCTTCTGAAAAAGTAATTGAGTATTTACGTTCTCCTGAAGTGCAAAAAATTGCAACAGATTTAGGGTTACGTCCAGGGGTTCCAGGAATAGCATTAGGGCCAAAGTTTTCTCCTCAATTTGGGGTTGATCCAAATGCCAAATATGACTCATTACGATCGCCTAAACCTGATGTTGTTAATGCCATGTTAAAATCTTGGCAAGAGTATGCGAAAAAACCTTCTTAGGTAGTTATTGTTGTTGATTCATCAGGGTCAATGGAGGGAAATAAATTACCTTCTGTGCAAAATACTTTGAATAACTATATTAATAGTTTGGGGTCTAAAGAAAAGGTTGCTTTAATTGATTTTGATACAGAGATCCGTCAAGCTGTAATTGTTGATGGTACCTCCCAGGGAAAAGATACTGGATTACAGTTTATTTCAGGTTTAAAGGCTCATGGAGGGACGCGGCTGTATGATGCTACCCTAGACGCAAGAAACTGGTTACAGAAGAATTTAAAGCCAAATGCGATTAATGCTGTGATTGTTTTAACCGATGGTGAAGATTCTGGATCTAAAATTTCTCTAGAATCTCTTAATCAAGAGTTACAAAAAAGCGGTTTTAATTCCGACCAAAGAATTGCCTTTTTTACGATTGGTTATGGAAAAGATGACGATTTTAATCCAGACGTTTTAAAACAGATTGCTGAAAATAATGGTGGCTATTATCGCAAGGGAGATCCCGAAACAATTTCAAAAGTAATGTCAGACTTACAATTAGAATTCTAGAAAAAATATGCTAAAGCTTACTAATCCTTTTGATTATCCGATTGCTATTTTAATAGGTGGACTTTCTTTAATTGTTGGCGTGAGGATTTTAAACTTACCTAATCCTATTATTTTACCAACGGCGGCGGCGGTTGCAACAGGAAGTGCAATTTTTATTAAATCTAGAGAACCTGATACAGAAAAAATAGCAAAACAACAACTTAAACAAGAATTACAGCAGATTAAACTTTTAGCACAAGAAATTGTTACTAAATCAGAAATTTTACTTAAGGAAGCCAATCAATCTTTGACGATAGGAGATTTCCAAATAGATTTGTTAGTAGCTGTTCAATCTGCTTGCGATCGCATTACTGAACTTCCTCAGAAAATTGACATATTAAGTCAAAAAATATCTTTTTCCGATTCTCTTTTTTCACCAGATGAATTAGAAAAACAGCTACAAGAAATACAGGCTAAAATTCCTTACGCTTCTGGAATGGCTAAACAACAATTAGAACAATTAGAAAACAGTCTAAAACGAAATTTACAACTCACTCAAACAGGAAAAGACACCTGTCAAGCGCAGATTTTAAACTTACATACTTTAGTTCAAACTTCAGCAGGAGTTTTACAAGAATTACAGAATAAACTGAGAACCGCTAACCTTAATAATTTTGCAGAAATTCAAGAATTACAAAAATTAAGCCATGAACTTAAACAAGTTCAAGAGAATGTCAATATTTTAATTTAATAACTGATATTTTTATGCCAAAAGAAAAAAGCAAGAAAATTATTCCTTCGGTCTTAATTGCAGCCACATCATTAGGTTTAGCGTATCTTCCTCTACCAGGTATTAATCAGACGATTTATGTAGTCAGTGGGACAGAATTAACCGAACCACTCAAACAAATAGAAACCAAATTCGAGCAAGAGAATCCAAATACTAAACTTGAATTAAAATTTCAAGGCTCACAGGATATTGTCAATAATTATATTAATGAAAAAAATGATTTTAATGCGACTGTTTTAATTCCTGCTTCTGTCGAATTTTTAGATGAAATAGAACAACGTTGGCAAAGTCAGAATCAAAGCGATTCTTTTTATAATCAACCCGAAAGTATTGCTAAAACTTTTTTAGTTGGTATTGCTTGGCAAGAACGAGGAAAAGTTATCTTTCCTGATGGTCGTTTTAATTGGAATAAATTAGAAAAAGCGATGATAGCAGGCAACTGGCAAAAAATAGGAGGTCAGACTAATTGGGGAAGTTTTGATTTTTTAACCACTGATCCAACTCGTTCTAATAGTGGACAAGTTACTCTAGATTTATGGGTACAATCGAAAGGTAAAAATCTGAATGATCCACAAATCGAAGACTTATTTAGAACAATTAAAAATTCAGTTTATCTGCCGCCTCGCTCTACTGATATTTTATTACAAGAATTCATTACTCGCGGGTCAAATGAGGCTGATGTAGCTACAGTATATGAAAGTAATGCTCTTTATCGCTATTCCCAATCTAGTTTAAATCAAGGAAAACCTTATCAAATTTATTATCTATCTCCTACGGTTGAAACAGTAGCTACGGCTGCAATTGTTCGTCGCAATGTCGGAAATCAAGAAGCAAAAGCCGCGCAAAAATTTATTGATTATTTACAAGAACCAAAACAGCAAAAAATCTTTGTTCAATATGGATTTAGACCTGTGATTAATGGTATTGATTTACAATCTGTTCCTAATAGCCCTTGGACACAAAATATACCAGGGACTGAAATTAATCCCCCAGTCAACACAATAGACCCCCCCAACCCTCAAGAAATTAGAGAGATACAACGTTTGTGGGAACGAGCAAATTGAGTTAAAATTAATCATAAAGTATGTATTATCAATATGAATTTATATCTCTCTCGAATGGAGGATGTACAATCTCCGATTATTCCTGTAGTGGGACAGTTAATTAGAGAGAATGTTGGTACAATTTCACTCGGTCAAGGTGTTGTTTCTTATCCTCCTCCCGCAGCATCAATAGAGACTTTATCTACATTTTTAGCCGATGCAGAAAATCATAAATATAAAGCTGTATTTGGAATACCGCCGCTATTAACAGCAATTGAAGAAAAATTAAAAGAAGATAATCATATTCATCTGACCAAACAAAGAATTATCGTCACAGCAGGCGGAAATATGGCCTATATGAATGCCATTCTAGCGATTACTTCAGTCGGTGATGAAATTATTCTCAATACGCCCTATTATTTTAATCATGAAATGGCGATTATGATGGCGGGTTGTCATCCAGTGTTAGTGCAAACGGATGAAAACTATCAACCTCGTCCTGATGCAATAGAAGCTGCGATTACTGAAAAAACAAGGGCAGTTGTCACGATTTCACCGAATAACCCGACAGGTGTGGTTTATTCTGAATCTCTAATTAGAGAAATTAATGAAATTTGTCAAAGCAAGGGAATTTATCATATTAATGATGAAGTCTATGAATATTTTACCTATGACGGAATTAAACATTTTTCTCCTGGTTCAATCTCAGGCAGTCAAGATTATACTATTTCGCTTTATAGCTTATCGAAAGCCTATGGTTTTGCGAGTTGGCGTATCGGTTATATGATTATTCCAGAACATTTATTTGTTGGGATTAATAAAATTCAAGATACGATCGTCATTTGTCCTCCCGTCATCTCTCAATATGCAGCATTAGGCGCGTTAAAAGTAGGTAAAGCTTATTGTCAGGGACATTTAGAAAAAATTGCTATGGTCAGAAAAATAGTTTTAGAATCCTTGCAATCTATTAAAGATTTATGTACCATTACACCTGCTGATGGGGCGTTTTATTTCTTTCTCAAAGTTAATCGAGATCTCGATGATTTCTGGCTAGTTAAAACATTAATTGAAAAGCATAAAATAGCGGTTCTACCTGGTTCAACCTTTGGCATGACGGATAGGTGTTATTTACGGTTAGCTTATGGTTCATTGCCTCTCACTACCGCAGCAGAGGGAATGGAAAGATTTGTTAAAGGTTTGCGAGACATTTTAAGTTAATACTCATTTTACCTCACCCTAACCCTCTCCTGCGAAGAGAGGGAATGATCAGGAATACTTTTTAACTCAATGATAATCACTGGTTAATGTTGGTATGAAATGTTACTAAAGATTGTTCTTTTAGCAGAAGAATCATTTTTCTACACAACTCTTGATTATTATTCAGGTTGCTAATAGTAATTCCATGTTTACCTTACAACTTCTTCACGCTTCGGACTTTGAAGCGGCTATCCCTGCCCTGCAAGATGCGCCCCGTTTTAGCGCGGTACTAAATGCTTTAAGAAATCAAGATAATAACGGTGATGGTACTCCAGATTATACAAATACCCTAACGCTTTCTTCGGGTGATAACTATATTCCTGGTGTTTGGTCTTCTGCGAGTAATACTATTTATGGTTCCTCTGGACGCGCCGATATCAAAATGCTCAATGAGTTAGGCATTCAAGTTAGTACATTTGGAAATCATGAATTTGATTTTGGAACAAGCGTTCTAAAAAATGTCTTTACACCCGATCCTACCTTAAATTATGAAGGGCTAAATTTTCCTTATCTGAGTGCTAACCTAGATTTTAGTCCAGAAGCAAATTTAAGTGGTTTTGTTACCGCAGACGGACAAGAAGCCAGTACCATTGCTGGAAAAATTGCAAAAAGTACGATTATTACAGTTAATGGCGAAAAAATTGGCATTGTTGGCGGTACAACACCGATTTTAAAGTCAATCTCTTCTACAGGAAATGTCGGTGTTTCTCCTGCTGACTTTGATGAAAATGATCCTAATGATCTTCAAGCTTTAGCCAATATTTTACAGGCATCGGTCGATCAACTGCTTCAAACGAATCCCGATTTAGATAAGGTGATTCTTGCGACACATATGCAGCAGTTAAGCATTGAACAAGCATTAGCCCCTTACATGAGAAATGTTGATATTATCGTTGGAGGCGGTTCTAACACTCGTTTACTCGATAGTAACGATCGTCTCAGGGCAGGGGATACTAAACAAGGTGATTATCCAATTTTTACCACAGGGGCAGACGGAAATCCGATCGCAATTGTTAATACTGATGGAAACTATAAATATGTTGGACGCTTAGTCATCGATTTTGATGATAATGGCGTAATCATCCCCAGTAGCTATAATCCCATCATTAGCGGGGCCTATGCGACTGATGATCAAGGAGTTGCCGACTTAGGTGGTACCCCAGACCCCGAAATTGTCGCTATTACTCAAGCCTTACAAACCCAAATCAACGCCTTAGAAAGTCAGACATTTGGGGTCACTAACTTTTATCTTAATGGAAATCGTGCAGGCACGGGTGTTGATGGTGTCCGAAATCAAGAAACCAATTTAGGCAACTTAACCGCCGATGCTAACCTAGAAATAGCCCAAGATTACGATCCGACAGTCACCATCTCGATTAAAAATGGTGGCGGTATTCGAAATAGTATCGGTCAAATTATTGTACCAAGTAATGCAGATCCCATTCGTACACCCCCCGCAGCCAACGCCTTGACAGGAAAACCAGAAGGGGGCATCTCACAACTCGATATCGGAAATGCCCTGAGTTTTAATAATGGTCTAACACTTCTGACTCTCAACGCAGCCCAACTGTTACAGATTTTAGAACATGGCGTTGCAGATAGTACAAATGATCCAGCCAGTTCACAAGGTCGTTTTCCTCAAGTCAGTGGTGTATCCTTTAGCTTTGATCTAACTCGTGTCAATGGCGATCGGATATTATCAGCCGCTATTAAAGACGAAAACGGGAATATTATCGACGTTTTAGCCCGTAATGGGGAATTAATTGGCGATCCTAGCCGAACCTTCCGTATTGTCACATTAGGCTTTTTAGCCGATGGTGGGGACAGTTATCCTTTTAATACATTTGATCCACAGCAAACCAATCGGATTAATCTAAATCAGCCAGAAGAAGCCCCACGTACTGGAATAGCGACCTTTGCGCCCGATGGTTCAGAACAAGACGCTTTAGCCGAATATCTATCGAGAAACTATGCGATACCGAGTAAAGCCTATAATCAAGACGATGTACCCAGAAATTTAGATACTCGCATTCAAAATTTAGCCTTCCGTTCCGATGCGGTATTTAATTCTAATGCCCAAGTGGGTATCTTTAATATCGAACAACTCAGCCGTACTGGGTATGTGGGGGATATTTCAATTGATCCAGTATTCCTTAATAATATCCCTCTGACTCGTCTTTTTGATGAAACCTATTATTTAAGTAATAATCCAGATGTTCAAACTGTCGTTAGTAATGGTCAATATAGTAGTGGTTATGAACATTACATCAATTTTGGTCAGTTTGAAGGACGAAATCCAAGTACATTGTATAACGAAAATTATTACCTGACTTCTAACTCTGATGTCGCGAATGCTGTTGCTACAGGTGGTTTTCAAAATGGCTTCCAACACTATATTACATTTGGTCAATTAGAACGCCGTAACCCCAGTTCACTGTTTAATGAACTAGATTATCTTACTTCTAACCCTGATGTGGTCAGTTCTATAGCGGTTGATGAATTCCAAAGTGGTTTTGAACATTATTTGAGATATGGTCTAGATGAAAACCGTTTACCCCTACTCTCGTTGTATAACGAAGATTATTACCTGACTTCTTACCCCGATGTCGCTAATGGTGTAGCAGCAGGAAGCTTTATTGATGGTTTCGATCACTATCTCCAATTTGGACAAGGTGAAAAACGTAACCCCAGTTCTTTATTCAATGAAAATCAATACTTGGCTACTTACCCTGATGTCAATAATGCTGTCGCTGCGGGGATTTTCCAAAGTGGTTTTCAACACTATGTTTTATATGGTCGCGCTGAGGAGAGATTGACTTTGATTTAATTGTCATGGTAGAAAGACCAAACCCCTACATTTAATCTTTTGGGTTTGGAAACCAAACCCCTACAATTGCAAACACAATTGTTTAAAATGATCTCCTCGATGTTCAAAACTGCTGTACTGATCGAAACTGGCGCAAGCGGGCGATAATAAAACCACCTTCGCGCCTTTTTCTTTGGCAACTTCTAAGCTTCGAGTTACTGCTTGATCCATCGTTTCGACAATTTCATATGCACAATAATTGATTTCTGTCAAGCGTTTAGCAAAAGTTGTTGCCGCATCGCCAATGAGTAAAACACTAGCTGCTTTTTCTTGAATTTTGTTTAGCCATCTCTTATCATCTCCCTCTTTCGCCTCACCACCTGCTATTAAAATCACTGGCGCATCGACAGACGCTAAACCCACTTCGGCAGCATCATAATTTGTCGCTTTACTATCATTGATGAAATGCACACCCGATACCATACAAACAGACTCCAGACGATGGGCAACCCCTGAAAAAGTCGCCATCGCAGCAACGATCGCACTTTTCTCCACACCCGCTAATCTCGCCACCGCCACCGCCATCAGAAGATTTTGTTTGTTGTGATCCCCAACCATCTTAAAAAGATTGACGGGTAAAATCAATTCACCAAAAGCCACCACCCAATTATCTTGGATATAAACCCCTTTAGCTGGATCACATAATAAAGCATCTTTTCCTTTAACCGATGTCCAATAGGCGTTATGCCACTGACTTAACCCAATATTTCTCAGATAGGGATCATCCCCATTAAAAACTTGATGACGCGATCGCTTTAGCAGAGAAGCCTTAATCTTGTAATAATTATCTAGAGTTTTATGACGACTGAGGTGATCGGGAGTAAAAGTCGTCCAGAGTCCAATTTGTGGAGCAAGTTCAGAGGATGATTCAATCTGATAGCTACTCACTTCAGCAATAATCCAATCGTAATTAAGTTGATCAACTAAAGCGAGTTCACAGGCCGCATAACCAATATTGCCACAAGCAGGAGCATTTAGATCCGCCGCTTTAAAGATAGCCGCAATTAGCGATGTAGTCGTCGTTTTGCCATTGGTTCCCGTGATCCCAACCCAAGGAAAAGACTTGAGATATCGCCAAGCTAACTCCAATTCTCCGATCGTATCAATTCCTTTTTCTCTAGCTTCGACTAAAATCGGTAGATCCCAGGGAACACCAGGACTAACAACAATCAGACTCGGTAGGTTATCTGGATCGATTAAAGAATGTCCTAACTGAACGATAATCCCTTCTTGTTGTAATTCTTGTTGAGTTGCTTGTAAAGTTGGGGAATTAGAACGATCGTTCAATTTAACGATCCAGCCTTCTCGTTTTAGACATCTCGCTGCTGCAATTCCAGATCGACCTAATCCGATAATCTCTGCTGTCGCCATCAATTTACCTTATCCTACGCTTAATATGGGCAATTGTATCCTACTGATTCATTTTCAAACGTAACTAACTTTAAACGTAGAGACACTTATCCAGTTTACGTCTCTACGCCTGTGACGCACTAACTGACACAATAGTGTCATTACTTTAATCTTTTGTCGCCATGCGCCAACCTTCGATATTACGCTGTTTTTCCCTGGCGATCCCTAAAGCATCATTCGGAACATCCTTTGTAATAACTGATCCAGCCGCGATCGTCACATCTTCACCCAAAGTCACTGGCGCGACCAAAACGCTATTAGCCCCTGTTTTACTACGATTTCCGATTTTTGTCGGATGTTTTTTCACCCCATCGTAGTTAGCCGTAATTGTACCTGCCCCAATATTTACTTTTTCGCCCAGTGTTGCATCACCTAGATAAGATAAATGTGCAGCATTAGACTTGTCACCAATGTTAGACTTTTTAACTTCGACAAAATTTCCAATGCGACAGGCTGATCCGATTTTAGCCTCACCTCGTAAATGGGCATAGGGGCCGACCTTACTCTGATTTCCCACCTCGCTATCGGTGATCACAGAATACATTACTGTTACATTTTCCCCGATCTGACTATTTTCGATTAAAGTCCCAGGCCCGATCCGACTTCCCGAACCAATAACACTCTCGCCTCTAAGATGGGTCTGCGGTTCGATGATCACATCATATCCTAACTTTACCGTGTCATCGATCGTAATGCTATCGGGATCGATGAGGGTCACACCTTCACGCATCCAATGTTCTTTAATTCTGACCTGTAGGATATCATGAGCAGTGGCGAGTTGTTTACGATCGTTAATCCCACTAATTTCGAGATAATCATCGACATCCAAAGCCATTACAGGATCGAGAAAATTCACCGCATCCGTCAAATAATATTCTTGTTGATCATTATTAGATTTGAGATTAGGCAGAATTTCCCGTAATTTCGACCAATTAAAACAATAAATGCCGCCATTGATGCGACAATTTTTCCGTTGTGCATCATTACAGTCTCTTTCTTCGACGATCTGAGTGACTAAATTATGTCCATCACAGAAAACACGTCCATAACCTTTCGGGTTGGGTAAGTTTGCTGTTAATAAAGTGGCTGCGTTCTGATGGGTTTTGTGAGTTGCTAAAAGTTGTTGAATCGTTTCTTTCCGTAAAAGCGGTACATCGCCATTTAAGACCAAAAGATCGCCCTCAAAATCTTGTAGATAAGGAATAAGCTGCTGTATTGCATGACCTGTTCCTAACTGTTCTGTTTGTTCGACATATTCTAAGTTATCTTTATGCTGTAAGGCTTCTTTAACGCGATCGCCTTGATAACCAATAATAATCATACGCCGTAGCGGGTTAATCATCTGACAACTGTCGATGACTCGTTCCACTAGCGATTGACCCCCTAAATAGTGTAATACTTTAGGAAGTTTCGATTTCATGCGAGTTCCACGACCCGCCGCTAATATTGCTACCGCTACCATTGCTGCTATATGTTATGTTTCGACGTTCTCAAAGACAAAGTATATCGTGAATTGAGCCAGCTTGGTTACATAAGTTTACCTATATCCAGTTATTAAATATCATTTTCCATTGAAATTCTTTTTCGGTTAAAGGTAGACCAAAATAAATCGGTAGCCAATAAATAAATGCTCCAGCAATTAAGATTAAAGTAATTATTCCTAAAATTCTATAATTTAGTAAATCACTATATAACCAAGCATCAACTATCCATGCTAAAGCGAGTATCGCAAAAACATAAGCCCCTAAATAATGATAAATAAAAGTACATCTACTTACCCCCATCCAAGGTAAAAGATTAGCAATAAAGTTAGATAAAAGATAAATTATGAGAAGAGGTTCTAGAGTAGAGTTTTTTTTGATTATTTTTTCAATAAAATTTATGAAAATTACTCCAATAGCTATCGTAGATAACCACCATAGAATCGGATTTCCCATCGCATGAACATCATAAATTATTTTTTGATCAGCTACGATTTTCGTTTCAAAAAAATAAGCGATCGGTCGCCACATGACTAACCAACTATACCAAGGTGAACAATAGGGATGAATCTTAGAATTATTTCCAGTAATTTTTTGATGAAACCCTAAAATTTCTTGATGCACTTCCAAAAAGTTGTACTGTGGATTCATGATTAAATGAGGTATCCACAATACGGAGTAAGTTAAGACAGGGATAATTAATAAATATAAAATAATTTGTAGAAGACTTAAATTGATAGATTGCTTAAATAAATAAAGAAGTATTAAAAATAAGATAATTCCTAATAAAAAAGCTAATCCGTTCCATTTAACAGCAATAGAACACCCGATAAAAAATCCTGAAAGAATTAAATAAAGATTTTTTCGATAGTTTTGGAGAGCTAATAAAAAATATAATTGACCTAATAAACCAAATAAAATCAGATAAATATTATTTAAAGCATATCGAGATTCAACTAAAAATAAACCATCTAATACCACTAATAAAGTAGCAATTAAACTATAACTACGTCGTTGAGTTAATTGATATGCGATCGCACCTACTATGATTGGAATAAATGAACCAGTAAAAGCATTAATCCAACGATAACTAAAGGTTGAACGTATCGAACCTGTTAAATTATTGATTGTGTCTGGTGAAGCAGGAACATGAGAACTTAACCAAATTCCAATTGCAATAATATATTGGCTTAATGGAGGATGAGAATTAAAAAAATCTGTCCCAATTAAATAATTATTAGCGTATTTAGCATAATAAACTTCGTCAAAAACAAGACTATTAAATTGACTCAGTTTCCAAAAACGAAAAAATAAAGCCACAATAAATAGGCTAATCATCCCTATTTTGTATTTGGTTTGAGATAAATCTTTTGATGGCTTATCAAAAATCATGTTATTAATTTAGATTGATTTTGGCGACTAAACCCAGACAATTATTGTTTTTGTACAATTAGATTTCAACATTTGTTTTAAATGGGTTTGGCGACCAAACCCCTACAATTATCAATATTTTGTTTCTTTGACTGATGAAAGTTTACTGTCTCAACCCTCTAAAATTATTAATTTTGTACAATTAGATTTCGACTGGGATCGCCTAAAAATATTTGGCTGATTTGTGGATTAGAGGATGGTTGTGGTAATAACTGCCAATGAGATGACAATTGTTGTAAAAGCTGATCTTGTTGATGACGAAACCCTTCAATATTGCCACCAGAATTAATAATAGCAAACCAAACATGACCCCGTTCCTGGGTGGGAATCATCCCCGCTAAAGCACTGACTTGAGCCAAAGTTCCTGTTTTAATCGCCACACCATAGGGAAGATCACGCCACTGCATAGTACCATCTTGATCACGTCCCCCAACAGGGAATAAATCACTAACACTCATTTGTTGAGGGGCTAATTTTTGTTCTAAAGCTTGAAAGATTTGACAGACAGCGCGGGGAGAAATACGATTATTAACGCTTAAACCTGAACCATTCACTAACTGTATTTCATCTGGCGATACTTTAGCCGTTTTAATGATAGTTTGTCTGACGGCTTCATGTCCTCCGACTAATTCGGCTAACATTTCCGACATCACATTATTACTATACAAATTCATTTGTTTGAGTAATTCAGCTAAGGTTAAAGATTGATGTTTTAAAATTAATTTGGCATTTTTTGGAAGTTGATCTGTAGTTTGGACTCGTCCCGCGATCGCAATTTTGGCGCGTATCGTTCCATCAGGTAATTTTGCGTATTGACTTTCGACCACAGTTGACCATTGATCGGAGTTAATGCCTTGTTTAAACAATTCACCCGCTATTAGAGGATCAGTCTTGAAATTCATGGCAAACTGGCCTGTAATGATTAAATTTCCTTTAATCTGACGAATACCTGCTTGAGTGAGAGATTGGGCAACAGCGATCGCTTCCTCCCAGACAAACATCGGATCGCCCGTCCCTTCGACAATTAAATCCCCATTAACCACACCGTTAACCAGATTTCCTGTGTGATAAATCCGCGTCTCAAAGCGATGATCTAAGGGCCAAGTTTCAACAGAGGCTAAAGTGGTAGCAACTTTAGTTAAAGACGCAGCCGAAGTCGGTACCGTTCCGCCTTGATCCGCTAATTCGGCCCATTCGGTTTCGATCCAAACACGTTGATTTTGGGAACCCAAACCTTTAGCTGATAAGTTTTTGATATAACTTTTAACCATTGCTGCCACCGTTGGATCATCTTGAGTTGGTAAAGCAAAAATAGCCGATGATTCCCAAGACATTAAAGGGATCGGTTGTAGGGGTTGTGGTTGTTGCCCGAAAAGATTCATTAAAAATCCAGGTAACATCAAACTGATAATATTCAGCATCTTCTACCTCAAATGACGCATAATTGTGTAAAGTGATAATAATTGTTTAAACATCAATCACTAATCCCTAATCCTTCGGCATCTGTCAAGGGCTTTGGTAAAATCTTTGAAGCTTTTATAACTTTTGATCAATGGCATCAACTCGCGCAAAAATTGCAGTAGACGCTATGGGCGGTGATTATGCTCCTAATGAAATTATCTCAGGGGCGATCCGCGCGGCGGCTGAACTCGATGTAGACATTTTACTCGTAGGCGATGCTCAACACATCGAATCCTATCTAAAACAACACCATCACAGCCCGAAAAATCTAGAAATTGTCCCCTCTGAAGGGGTGGTTTCGATGGAAGAAGAGCCACTGGTGGCATTACGGCGAAAACCCAAAGCCTCGATTAACGTCGCAATGGATCTCGTTAAACAAAAACGAGCCGATGCTGTGGTATCAGCAGGACATTCTGGGGCCGCAATGGCATCAGCATTACTTCGTCTAGGACGAATTAAAGGGATTGATCGTCCCGCGATCGGTGCTGTTTTACCGACGCTACTCGCTGGCAAATCGGTGATCGTTCTCGATGTTGGGGCGAATGTTGATTGTAAGCCGAAGTACCTAGAACAGTTCGCCATTATGGGGACGGTTTACAGTAAATTCGTGATGGATGTCCAAAACCCGAAAGTCGGTTTACTTAATATTGGGGAAGAACCAACCAAAGGAAATGATTTAGCAATTAGAACCCATGAACTACTCGAAGCGAATCAGGGGATCGCTTTTGGCGGAAATGCTGAGGGGCGAGATGTCCTAAAAGGCGATTTCGATGTGATTGTTTGTGATGGATTTGTGGGCAATATATTACTAAAGTTTGCGGAAGCAATTGGCGAAGTGATGTTACAAATCCTCAGAGAAGAATTACCTCAAGGCATTAGGGGACAAATCGGTACTGCTCTATTAACACCGAACTTAAAACGGATCAAACAACGGATGGATCATGCTGAACATGGTGGCGCGTTGTTGTTTGGGGTTGATGGCGTGTGTATTATCAGTCATGGAAGCTCACAAGCTCCCTCGATTTTTAATGCCATTCGTCTAGCAACAGAAGCGATCGATCATCAGGTGATTGAGCGTATTCGGTCATACCATCAAAACTCTAGCTTTGAGAAGACAGAAAAGTTATCCGTGAGCAATGAATCATAATTTCTTTTTTCATGCCAAACTGATAATTAAGATTGATTAAGGGAGAAAAGCGTTGAGATTTGGGATTTCGCTAACGGGAAGTGGATCAGCCACACCAGACCAATTTCTAACTAATGATGATCTCGCTCTGATGGTTGATACCTCCGACGAATGGATCACTTCGCGTACAGGTATCGGTAAGCGACATCTAGCGTCTACCTCTGTTTCTCTTAGTCAACTGTCGGCGCAAGCGGCTTCAAAAGCCCTAGAGATGTCTGGTCTGGCTTCTAATGACCTCGATTTAATCCTTCTTGCCACTTCTAGCCCTGATGACCTTTTTGGAAGTGCTTGTCAAGTACAAAGCCTGATCGGGGCTTCTAGGGCGGTTGCTTTTGATCTAACGGCTGCTTGTTCTGGATTTGTTTTTGCTTTAGTGACGGCGGCTCAATATATCCGTACTGGTAGTTATCGCAATGTTTTAGTGATAGGTGCAGATATACTATCGCGTTGGGTGGATTGGAACGATCGCGGAACTTGTATTCTGTTTGGTGATGGTGCGGGGGCTGTCGTTTGTCAAGCAATTGAAACAGGGGATCGCTTATTAGGCTTTGAAATGTGTAGTGATGGCAGCCAGAATAGTTCGCTGAATCTCGGCTATCAAGGTCAAGAACAATCCCTTAACACAAAAACAGAAATTACGCAAGGAAATTATCAATTTATTACCATGAATGGGCGGGAAGTTTATCGTTTTGCAGTGGCGAAAGTTCCCGAAGTCATCGAAAAAGCTTTATATCGTGCGAGTTTGAGTGCGTCTGATCTCGATTGGTTATTGCTACATCAAGCCAATCAACGGATTATCGACGCAGTGGCCGATCGTTTAAAAATCACATCTGAAAAAGTCATTAGTAATGTTGCTGAATACGGCAATACTTCAGCCGCTTCGATTCCCATTGCACTCGATGAAGCAATCCGTAATGGAAAAGTAAAAGACGGTGATATTATTGCGACATCAGGCTTTGGTGCGGGTTTATCTTGGGGATCTGCGATTATTCAGTGGGGAAAATAAGCTGATTTGTTGTTGACAAAGGTGACGCTAAAACTCTTTACTAAAAGTTTATGCTTTTAATTGATAGTCAACTTTAATCAAATGAGTAAGATAGCGTGGATTTATCCTGGGCAGGGTTCGCAAGCGGTCGGAATGGGAGTCGATTTAATAGAAACTAAAACCGCAACGGCACTTTTTGAACAAGCCGAAAAAATTTTAGGATGGTCAGTTTTAGAAAAATGTCAAGGGGATGAAGAACAATTATCCCAAACCTTGTATACCCAACCTTGTCTTTTTGTCATTGAAAGCATTATAAGCGATCTTTTAGTTGAAAAAGGTCATTTACCCGAATTAGTAGCAGGACATAGTTTAGGCGAGTATTCGGCTCTTTATGCCGCTAGAGTCTTTGATTTTGAAACAGGTTTAAAATTAGTTAAAAAACGTTCGGAATTGATGGATCAAGCCGCAGGGGGCAAAATGGCCGCCGTCATGAAGTTTGATCGCGAAAAGCTAGAAAACCTAATTAATAATACACCTGATCTAGTGATCGCCAACGATAATAGTAGTGAACAAGTGGTTATTTCGGGGACACCTGAAGCAGTCGATACCGTTCTTCCTCAAATTACTGCTAAACGGGTAGTCGCGTTAAAAGTTTCAGGGGCGTTTCATTCTCATTTAATGCAAGATGCTGCCGAACAGTTTCAGCAGATTTTAGATTCTGTAACATTTAATGATGCTAAAGTCCCCGTTTTGTCGAATGTTGACCCCACACCAACCACCGACGCGCAAATTCTAAAAACACGTCTTATTCAACAGATGACGGGTTCGGTTCGCTGGCGTGAAATTATGCTGCAATTTCCCAATGAAAATATTACCCAAGTCATTGAAGTTGGCCCAGGTAAAGTCTTGACGGGTTTAGTTAAGCGGACTTGTCCAGATATTGACTTAAAAAATGTGGGAACACTTGCGGATATAAGCTAATAAATCACTAAATCGAACCATAGAACGATTTACAGAGAGTAGGCGACTTAGATACGCTGATAAGTAATGTCACGTGCAGGAGATTTTAAAGATAATGGATGAGGTAACAATTGACCTCTACTGGTTAGGTCACTCTTTGTACTACTTTATCCCTTATTTTATCGGTGGATTAGTAGCAGGATCGATCGTATTAGCAAGTAGTGTTTTTCTCGCCCGCTACCTCCTTTGGCAATGGTTATTACCCACTGAAAAAGCGATTTTGTTAACCCTTAAAGCGCGTGGTAATTCTGTAGTCAATACCTGGATGGAAGCGATTACCCTTCTAGCCCAGGGACAAGTTACCATACCTTTATTGATTTTAAGTAGTATCTTATTGATTGCTCATCAACAGACGGCCGCCGCTTTAATTTTGGCGATTAATTTGGGTGGGTCTTGGCTACTCAATGGAATTTTTAAATCTTTTTTCCGTCGTCAACGTCCTGACCTGTGGGCATCACCTAACCGTCCAATGGATTATAGTTACCCTAGTGGTCATTCGATGAGTGCCATTTCTTTTTATGGACTTTTAGCGTTTTATGCCACTCATTTTTTCAGTATTCCTTTAATGATTACAATAGCGATCGCAGTTAGTATATCTACTATAGTTGGTTTTAGCCGTATGTATTTAGGCGTACATTGGCCAACCGATGTTTTAAGCGGTTGGATGGCGGGTTTAATTTGGTTAATCGCCTGTATTTACGGTTTGGCTAAGATTGGAGCGATTTAACCCAGTTAATTGATTAGAATTCGCGTTATTATTGCTATTTGCCGCAAATTCTTCCATTAGTTTAGCCGTAGGGACAAGAACTTTGAGGGCTTTGGGGACGACTTCTACGGTAATGGGGGTGTGTCCTACACAAGTCCCATCAGCATGAACTTCTAAAGGTGGATAACCTTTAACCTCGATTTTGGATACTTGGTAATTTCTGAGTCGTTCATGTTTAAAAGGTTGACCACGCATGGCACTCACAAAATGCTGCAAATGATCCCATTTTGAAGGATAGTCAAGATAAATGACATCCAATTTACCATCATTCATTTTCGCATCTGGAGCTAGGGCAAATTCAACCCCGTAACGCGGACTATTGCAAATATTGACTTGTAGAGTGCGTGGATACCGTTTCCGTTTGCCATCAAATCGTAAGATTAAACGGTGATGTCTAAACTCAAAAAAGGTTTTAAGTCCACCAAAAATACTTTTAATCGCTGCAAAATGATTCTTTTTAACTGCCTCTTTAACTCCTTCGCCACAAGGAAAAAGTGAGGCTTCCAAACCAACACCAACCACCTCTAAAAAATAGTGTTCGTTGACTTTTCCTAGATCAATTGGGCAGCTTTCGCCTTCTATTAATACTTTTACTGCTTGAGTTAAATCGGTTGGAATATTAAGACTAGCAGCTAGATTATTACGAGTCCCAAAAGGAATAATTCCTAAAACCGTCTTAGTATGAGCCAGTCCACGCACAACAGCTTCTATCGTGCCATCACCTCCAGCAACAATAACTAAAGGTGTACCCGAACTTGCCGCCATCGCCGCTAAATTTTGTCCATCCTCTTCGGGTGTGGTTAACTCGGCCTCAACATTAAGATTATGCTGTTTAAAAACCTCTAGCAGGTCAGTCAGCCAATTGGGATTTAAAGGGGTTCCAGAAACGGGGTTGACAATCAATAGTGCATCCATTTTTTTTGGTTACGATCGAAGCCTAAAGATCTAAATTCCTGCTATTCGTTTTTTCTTTTTTTACCTTATCAAACCCAGCTAGTTTTTGCACTCATCCATCAGCTAGATTATTTGATCTCGTTAATCTTTTAGAACTTATGTACTTATTTGTTGATTTACATTCCCTAGTCAGAGCAATTAACTATTTTTTTAAATTGATATAATAGGATTTCACAATATAGTATGACCAACGCCATTGGGCGAATTGCTTGCATCTGAATTGTTGGCATCAATGAACGATACTGCTTTGAGGGCAAAAAATAAGCTCTACTGTTTGAATAGAGCCTAGCTTTTCTTTGGAATTGATTGAATAATTATGAAACGAACAATTGTTTTGACTTTAACTTTTTTAGTTTTGGGCAGTTTATTTCCTTTTATCTATACTCAAGCCGAGCCAATGACTTCATCAGGTGATGTATCTACTCCTATGACTAATCAAAAATTGACTCAATCTAATAGTGAATTTAGCTTTAAGTTATTTTCTAATCTGGTTCAAAAAAGTCAAAATGAAAATGTTTTTATTTCACCAGCGAGTATTATTTTTACCCTTTCTATGCTCTACAATGGTGCAGGCGGTCAAACTCAACAAGATATGTCTCAAGCATTGGGCTTGACTGGCTTGAGTTTAGATGAAATTAATCAGAGTAATCAAGCTTTACAAAATACTTTACAAAAAAATCAAGAACAAACTCAATTAACGATCGCTAATTCATTGTGGACAAGGCAAGAAGTTAAATTCAATGACACTTTTCTAAAAAATAGTCAGCAGTATTATCAAGCCGAAGTTAGTCGTCTTAATTTTAATGATTCTACTAAATCAGTAAAAACGATTAATCAATGGGTAAGCGATCGGACTCAAGGAAAAATTACTCAAATTATTGATAGCATTAAACCTGAAGATGTTCTATTTTTGATTAATGCCATTTATTTTAAAGGAATGTGGCAAACTCCTTTTGATGCAAAACTAACCACCCCTCAGACCTTTTATTTAGCAAATGGAAAAACGAAACAACATTCGATGATGTCTCGTGAAGGTGAATATGCTTATTCAGAAACTGAACAATTTCAAGCCGTTAAATTACCCTATGGTGAGGGACAATTAAATTTTTATTTATTTCTACCGAAAGAAAATAGTAATGTAAATCGTTTGATTGAGCAATTAAATGCTGAACAATGGAAACAATTTACAGGTCAGTTTAGAAGAAGAAACGGATTATTAGCGATGCCTCGTTTTAAACTAGAATATGAGACAAACCTTAATGAGACTTTGCAAAAATTAGGCATGAATCGTATCTTTCAAAAGGCTGATTTTTCCAAGCTCACTGATGTTCCAGTAGAGGTTAGCGAAGTTAAACATAAAACATTTGTTGAAGTCAACGAAAAAGGTACAGAAGCGGCGGCTGTTACTTCAATTGGAATTCGTGCAACATCAGCATCACCCACTCAAGAACCCTTTACAATGATTGTCAATCGTCCATTTCTTTGTGTGATTCAAGATCGACAAACTGAAACTATACTATTTATGGGTACAATTGTTAATCCTCAAGAATAAAATTCATAAGCTTAAAGAATTTTAAACCTAAATTTAAAGTTAATGAACAAAACCGTAAAGAGTATAATCAGATTACGCTTAATTGAATTGAAAAAAATATGGCATCTGAAAACCCCGTCATGAACTCCGAAAAGTTAGAAGAAATCACGGATGAATTCGTCGCAGATAATAGCACTCATAAAGAAATTATCGAAACAGTGATTTCAAGTCTGGCACAAAACAATAGTGCAATGGTTAGTCAGTCAGAGAGTGGTAATCTTTGGAAATTTGACTATGGTTCTGTAGAAGTCTTTGTCCAACTTTCGGGAGAAACGGATGAAGATTTATTCACGGTTTGGTCATCGGTTTTAAAATTACCCGCTAAAGACGAAGTGGGACTGATGCGTAAGCTTTTAGAAATGAATTGGACTCAAACCTATGAATCACGTTTTGGGATAATGAATGAACAAGTGGTTGTTCTCTCTCAACGAACCGTAGCAGACTTGTCTGCTGAAGAAATTTCCCGCGCTATCACCTTAGTCGCTACAATTGCCGATGATCACGATGAAATGTTAAAAGAAACCTTTGGAGGAAATTAAGTACATTTGAACTTAAAAACGACTTGGCGGTATATTCCTTTACTAGAAGCATCTGGACATACGCAAATGGCTATTGACCAATGGTTACTAGAAAAACATAGCCAAGGTTTACATCCGCCAACCCTCCGTTTTTACACTTGGTCACCCGTTGCGATTTCTCTAGGCTATCATCAACGGCGTTATCCGACCCGATGGCATGAGATTACTTGGCAAGGACAACCCCTTGATATGGTGCGTCGTCCTACGGGAGGTCGTGCCGTACTGCATCAGGGTGATTTAACCTATATGGTGGTGTGTTCTGGCTTTTCTGGGACTCTTAGCCAAGTTTATCAGCAAATTTGTGAGTTTTTGATTAGGGGATGGCGATCGCTTGGTGTTGAGTTACACTATGGTCAGGCTAGTCGTAGTTATTTTGAGCAACCGAATTGTTTTGCTACTTCGACTAATGCAGATTTAGTTGATCAATACAATAATAAACTGATTGGTAGCGCACAATTTCGCCGAGAAAACGCTATTTTACAACATGGTTCAATCCTACTAAATCCTGATTCTGATTTATTTAAGCAAGTTTTTAATACTTCCCCTTCTCTTCAGTTACCCTTTACAACTATTAATTCAGAAACAATTTTAACGATTACTAATGCTTTATTACACGCGGCTTTTCAATGTTTTAATATAAAATTCATTACTCAACCTTTATCAGCTCTAGAATGGCAAGAAATAAAAAGTTTAGATAATCAATTATAATTTTATCTTCTAGGCACGATGGCATTAATTTGATAAGTATAATTTTGACCCGCTAATTTAATCAGTAAAAAAGCAATGGGTGTACCTTTCATTGCTTCTCTAGTCGAATCAAAACCATAAACCTCATAAATTAACCAATATTGTTGATCACTCGAAAGTCTACATTCAAACTTCCCTAAAGAGTAAGCGATTTCCAGACTTCCATTATATCCATTGACATGATTACTACGATTAGCCGTTTGACACAAATTATTTAATTCTTGATATAAAGATGTCGGAACTGTATTGACATCTCCTCCTCGGACTAGCCATCTTAAGAATAATTGCCAATGCCATGGTAAAGCAAATTGAAAATAAGCATAAATCAATCCAACAAATAAACCTAAAACTATTGTCCATTTGAAAGGTTTAAAAACTGTTTGTTTCTGCTTCTTCAGTAAAATAGAAGATAAATTTAGTTTTGGTTTAGCTTCATTTTTCATTATAGTAATGAGTTAGAAATAACTGCGGACTGACTGAAAAAAGCTTCCCTAACATCATAGCTTGTTCATCAGTTATTTGCTGCTGCTCATTCATAATTTGATTTATTATATCAAGTGAACCAAACATTTTAATAAAATCAGCTTCATTAATATTTTGTATTTCCATAAAATGAATGATCATGTCTTGTGGACTAGAATCATTGATAGGATAATTGTCTTCTTCATATTTTTCGATAAGAGTGATAAGAATCTGTAAAAGTGTTGTTTCTTCTGGTGTTAGTGCATTTTTATGAGATAATTCTTCTGCTAATAAAATAACATTCTCATTTTCTTCATCTGTTTCAATAACTCTAGGTTGATATTGAGCTAAAAGAGTGCCATAGAGATCAGGATTAATAGTAAGGGTCATTTTTCCACTCATCTTTGTCATACTCCGCATGAGTTAGTATATATTTGAGGATAAACTGCTTGTACTTCGGCTAAATTAGTCCAATTTGCCTGACTAGCGGTTTTAAACCATGCGTTGAGAGGAACGCAAGAATCAGTATATTTACTACAAAATTCTCGTAATTTTTTACGGCTAATAATGTGCATTTTAAAACAACTTCGCACAAGCTGGCATACTTAAACAGACTATAACAAAGTACGTGCGGCATCGTCTTTTAATCAGTCATATAATTGTAGTATTGATTTCTTGATTCAGCCATGACAGCAACAACCCAAAAACAGCTATTTACTTTTGAGGAATACTGTACCTATGATGATGGCACAGAACATCGCTATGAATTAGTTAATGGTAGACTTGAACAGATGAACCCACCTACATTTAGACATTTATTGATTACTGATTTTCTTCAAGATGCTTTGAAAGCAGAAATCAAACGTTTAAATCTACCATGGCGATGTTTAACAGAAGCAGGAATTAGAACTGGATGGCACAGTTCTCGTTTAGCAGATGTTTTAGTAGTTGACTCAGAACACGTCAGAGAATATTTAGATCAATCAGCAATTTGCCAAACTCATCCTATTCTAGCAGTAGAAATAGTTAGTCCCGATTCTATTAAACGCGATTATCGCTATAAACGTTCAGAATATGCAGCTTTAGGGATTTCTGAATATTGGATTGTTGACCCTCTTAAAAATCAAATTTCTATTCTAATTTTAGATGAAGGATTATACGAAGAAACAATTTATACAGGCGAGCAAAAAATTGTTTCTTCAGTTTTCCCTCATCTAACTTTAAGTGTTCAAGAGATTTTATCTGTTTAAGTTTAATTTTTTAAATGCTTTTCTAAAAAAACCGTTGTTTTGTGCCACGCATCCTCAGCAGCTTCAGCGTTATAATTTTTTCCTGAAGGATTTGCAAAAGCATGATTCACATTAGGATAAATGTAAATTTCAGCAGGTTTCCCTAATGTTTTAAGCGTTGTTTCAAATTGTTTTACCGTCGTGACAGGTGGATTTTGATCTAATTGGGCAAAGATTCCTAAAATGGGCATTTGTAGCGTTTTTAGCTTTTCTGGATTGGTTTCCATATTTGCACCATAATAAATCACCGCAGCATCAAGTTCTTTGGGAAATAATAAAGCTGTTTCTAATGATAACCGTCCACCGAAACACCAGCCAATACTGCCAATTTTGGGGGCTTTTTGTTCTTGTTTTAGATAGGTGTAAGCTTGACTGAGATTATCTTGGATCATTTCAGGCGATTTAAGGGCATCTGTGACTAATTTCATCGCCATATCTGGATTATCTGCAACTTTGCCTCCATAAACATCCACTGCTAAAGCGGTGTAGCCTTGCCCTGCTAAATTTTGAGTCATTTTTTTGATATTATCATTGAGTCCCCACCATTCATGGATAACGATAATTGCGGGTAATGCTTTGGTTTGTTGAGTTGGTGTAGCAAGGTATCCTGTTAGTGGTTTTCCGTTGATGGTGCCATAGGTGACGGCTTTTCCTGTAACTGGAACTTCGGGATTGTGTGCAATAATTTGTGTAGGAATGGGACGATCGCTCTTATGGGCTGACCATAGTTGTCTAGCGGTTTCCTGTGCTACGGTTGGGGAAAATAGTCCAGATAGTAGCAACATGACTAAAAGACTTACGGTAGCTAGTCCCAGAAATTTACGCATCGTTGAGCCTCAATTCAATTAGTTTTATGATGTATTTTGGCAGATATGACTTTTAAAAGTCATCTTTTTCGATTTTAGGGAACGCTTAGACAGCGACTTAACCTGATTCAGATAGAATATTAAGTTATGTTTAGAAGAGTAAAGCGATGAGTAATAGTATTACCGATATCACTGTTAAAACGATTGAGGGAAAAGATAAACCGTTAAGCGACTATTTAGGTAAAGTTCTTTTAATTGTAAATGTTGCGTCTTATTGTGGCTATACCTCTCAGTATAGGGGTTTAGAACAACTCAACCAAAAATATCAAAATCAAGGGTTAGCGGTTTTAGGGTTTCCTTGCAATGATTTCGGGGCGCAAGAACCAGGGACTAATGAACAAATTGCTAAGTTTTGTGAAACCAATTTTGGTGTAAGCTTCGATCTGTTTGATAAAGTACACGCTATTGGATCACAGAAACATCCTTTATATCAGCGTTTAACTCAGTCAGTTGAACCAAAAGGCGATGTATCTTGGAATTTTGAGAAATTTTTAGTCAATAAAAACGGTGAAATTGTTGCCCGTTATAAAAGTGGTGTAACTCCCGACTCTAATGATTTAGTACAAGCAATTGAAAAAGAATTAAATCAATAAGAGAACTAAGGTTTGAAGACCAAAACCCTACAATTAATCGAGTTTTCGTCTAATTTGTAGGGAATTGGTTTCCGAACCCAACATAAATCAATTTATTCCGTATAAGCTTGAATACATTTTTCAACTAAAGCGGCGACTTCATCAACATCTTTCCATCCCAGAATTTCTGTCACTTTTTTCTCTAGGTTTTTATAGGTTCTAAAGAATTCGGCAATTTCTTCTAAACGATGCGGGGCAAGATCTTTGAGTGATTTGACTTCGGCATAGCGGGGATCTTTTGCAGGTACACAAAGAATTTTTTCATCACGATCGCCACCATCTACCATTTCTAGCATACCGATCGGACGAGCCGCAATCACACAACCAGGAAAAGTGGGCTGATCCATAATCACCATACCATCAAGCGGATCACCATCATCAGCAAGGGTATTCGGAATAAAACCATAGTCATAGGGATATTGTACTGAAGCATACAGCACACGATCCAAAGCGAAGGCGTTTAAATCTTTATCAAATTCGTATTTATTTTTGCTGCCGGCAGGAATTTCGATTAAAACATTAATTAAACCAGATTTAGGTTGAGCAGGAATACGAGATAAATCCACAATTCTCTCCAAAGGCTAAACAGTATTATAGATAGGCAAGCATAAGCTTTTGCCCATCAAGAAGCATTTTACCCACAAGTGGGATAATCTGAACAGATGAAAATAACTGTTTATTCCTTGAGATGTGATTGATACACCAAAGATGAACTGTTTTGCGGCGAATTATTATCGGGTGTGAAGTTGTAAGTAATGGCTAATAAAGGAATAGTAAAGGTTAAAAATGCAATAGTCGTTCCTATGAAGCTTGCCCACCTATGACTAGAGGGATCAGAAGCTTTGGATGAAGAACTACTAGATATCATAAAATTTTTTTTGAACTCAATATCGAGAAGGCATTTTTTGAAAGGTTTTCCCAAAATAAACTTTCTCTTATCTCTATTGTACCCAATTTTCATTTAAAAGCGTCATATTATTAATCAAAAAAACTAATTAAATCTTGGAACATACCTAAAGAAATAAGTGAAATTACCCTGTATATTACATACAGCAAAAACCATTCAACTAAATAAGAAGAATAGCTGGGATGACTACGCAGTCAAAACCTCAGCCATTCTTGTTTTGCAATCGGAGGGTGATATTGACTTTATGTCTTTATATGAATGAGATTACGATAGAAAATTTGATATTGATGTAGCCAATTTAACCGAACCATCGATAAATGACTGTTATTTGTTGGAATATGTTGCTAGAGGTTCTTTGATTAATCGGATATAGAGATGTTTAAATGTAGAACGAACCACCCGAGGAAAGCCAAAATCAATAGGGACTAAAGCTTCTGGTAATTTCCAATTCTGAATTTTTAACTGTGAAGGACTTAAAAGAGGGAAATCAATTTCAGATTCTGCACAACAATAACCTAGACGAATTTGTGCTGCAATAGTAGGAACTAGATGAGGTTCTACGCCTATGATCTCAATCATCGCACGATCTAAGGCAAATACATCCGTAGAAGCCCCTAAAATTCCTACAAATTTGGGTTCGCCTCCACTGGGGCCATTACCTTCATGTCCGATAATGCCGTCTATAATGGTTAAATCTGGATTAATGGCTTTCGCGGTTTCTACTAGCATCTCTCCAAAGCGGTTAGCATCTTTGCCCGCTTCCATGTGCCACCAAGCTTTCATTTTTCCAGGTACACAACCAAAAAGATTTTTCACTCCCATCGTTAAAGTTAGTTGCACGTGGGATTTAAGTTTCGGTAAATTTATGACGACATCTGCATCCATCGCTTCTTTAGATAAACGCAAATAATTAAATTCGTTACTTTCAGTTTCGTAGCGTTTGCCCTTAAACTCAATAATAGGAATATCTAATTCTTTCATTAAAGGTAGATAACCATTGGTTTTAGCCACTCCCATCGCACTCCCAAACGCGGGGCTATCTCCTAAAAATGGTTTGCCCCCTGCTTCAGTGACTAATTTAGCAACACAGTAAACTAATTCGGGGCGGGTGATACATTCTTTTCTAGGGCGACTCCCTGTCAATAAATTAGGTTTTAGTAATACTCTGTCTCCTGGTTTAACAAAAGCGGTTATTCCTCCCAGGGGTTCTAGTAAAGTAGTAAGAGAAGAATATAACGCTGAAAGTTCATAGGAATTAGCACGACTTAAACTAACTGTGTACATATTAAGAATTAATCACGATTTGTGTTAAATGTTTGAGAACTCTAAGCACATCATACAATTCATTCCCAGGATTGCGAGTAATGTAAACACGTGAAGTGGCATATTGAGGAATCGTTCCTTGTACCAGTTTAATAAACATAAAACTACCCCCATTTGTAATCATGCCATAATTGGGTTTTTCGGGTTGAGGATTGGCTAACATATAAGCTAAAATTTGAGCTACTCCTTCTTCTACAGAATAAGATAATTTTTTGGCTTCAATCACCATCACCCAAAATTGTTCTTTTAAAATTAATGTATCCATCCTCCCTTTGATTACTATTCCTTCGTCTTCTGTAACAATTTCTACAGGTTCTTCCGAGCGAAGATAAAAAGGCTTTAGATAAAAATCTCCAATAAACAAAATCGGATCTAAAATCGTCATTCTCACTATATCTTCTAAAACAGGAGGATAATCCAGTAAATTCCAATACCCAGCTTTAATCTTATCTAATTGCTGCTTTTCAAAATCAGAGATATCGGGTAAGCTCTCTTGCCATTCATAAAAAAAATCTTGCTCCTCAACTCGCTTGAGATTAAAGTTTCTAATTAAGTCATCCAAGCCAATTGATTGAGCGAATAGGGTTTGTGTCATAATAAAATAAAATAAGTCTGCTCTAAAATTAGGTTAGTTCTAATTATAATTAAAAAATAGTCAAAACGGTAAATCATTAATATCCTTTAACAATGCAACTCAAAATTATTAGTCTCAATATTCGTTATGATAAACCCGATCCAGATACAAAAAATTGGCGAGTTAGACGAAAAGCGATCGCCTCTTTAATTACTCATTATAAACCTGATTTAATTGGTACTCAAGAAGGAAAAGCTCATCAATTATTAGACTTACATCGGATGTTACCAAAATATCAAAGTATTGGACGCGACAGAACAGGATATGATACGGGAGAACGTTGTACAATTTTCTATAATACTGAGCGTTTAAAGTGTTTAGAAACGGGAGATTTTTCTCTCAGTGAAATGCCAGAAACTCTAGGCAGTGTAACACCTCATTGGAAAAATAGTTACCCGCGTATGGTGACTTGGGGAATATTCCAAACATTAGACGAAAACGTTAATATTACTCACTACAACACTCATTTAGATCACAATAGTGAAATAGCTAGAAAACTGGGTGCTAAATTAATTATGGAGCGTTTGAGTGAGTTAGATTTAACACATAGCTATTTATTCTTGACAGGAGACTTTAATTCAACACCCGATACAATAGAAAGACAAACCTTTTTACAACCATTGCCAAATGATATTTCTTTAAAAGATGCTATGTCTGATGTGGAAATTGCTAAACAACTCAGTTTTCATGATTTTACAGATGAGCCTTTTTTAGCCATTGATACTATTTATTATGATGGTCGAGTCACCTTACAAGAGATTCAAGTTGATCAAGGCAAATGGGAAGAGCTTTACCCATCTGATCATTGTCCTGTCATTGGCGATTTTTTCTTAAACCATTCACCTTAATTAAATTGAAATTATGAATATTGTAGAAATCTTACAAGAGGATTATCAACGATTTCCCGTTGATCAACATTACGAGCTTTATGCCGATAAAGTTTATTTTAAAGATCCTTTAAATGAATTTCGTGGCATCAATAAATATAAAGCTATGATTCGATTTATGGGAACTTTTTTTCAAAATATCAAAATGGATCTCCATGAAATCTATCGAGAACAAAACATAATTCACCTGAAATGGACACTTAATTGGACAACACCTTTACCTTGGCAACCTCGGATCGCCATTCCAGGGCGAACTGAGTTAACCTTAGACGAAAATCAGAAAATTATTTCTCATGTCGATTATTGGAATTGCTCACGATGGGATGTCGTTAAACAGCATATATTCCCTAAACGCTGATTTTCTCGTCATAATAAAGATAAGTATTGTAAATTTTTCTCAGAAATAGGGACTCATGCGTGTAATTCTGATGACAGGTAAAGGGGGTGTCGGTAAAACCTCCGTCGCGGCGGCTACAGGACTTCGATGTGCAGAACTCGGTTACAAAACCCTTGTTTTAAGTACAGATCCCGCACATTCTTTAGCCGATAGTTTTGATTTAGAATTAGGACATGAGCCGAAACAAGTGCGCCCGAATTTATGGGGGGCTGAACTCGATGCACTGATGGAATTAGAACAAAACTGGGGGGCTGTCAAACGCTACATTACTCAAGTTTTGCAAGCAAGAGGGTTAGAAGGAGTCCAAGCCGAAGAATTAGCCATTTTACCTGGAATGGATGAAATTTTTGGCTTAGTACGGATGAAACGACACTATGATGAGGGAACCTATGATGTTCTGATTATCGATTCTGCACCAACTGGAACTGCCTTACGCCTACTCAGTTTACCCGAAGTGAGTGGCTGGTATATGAGAAGATTTTACAAGCCGTTACAAGGAATGTCAGCCGCCTTAAGACCTATTGTAGAACCAATTTTTAGACCGATCGCAGGTTTTTCACTTCCCGACAAAGAAGTAATGGATGCACCCTACGAATTTTATGAACAAATCGAAGCATTAGAAAAAGTTTTAACCGATAACACTCAAACATCGGTACGTTTGGTGACCAACCCCGAAAAAATGGTGATCAAAGAGTCTTTACGCGCTCATGCTTATCTTAGTTTATATAATGTAGCAACGGATCTTATTATCGCTAACCGTATCATACCTGAGCAAGTCACCGATCCTTTTTTCCAAAAATGGAAAGAAAACCAGCAATTCTATAAACAAGAGATTTACGATAATTTCCATCCCCTCCCCGTCAAAGAAGTTCCGTTATATTCTGAGGAGATGTGCGGTTTGGAAGCCTTAGAACGCCTAAAAAATACGCTTTTCTCATCAGGAGAAGATCCAACACAAGTTTACTACAAAGAAAATACAATTCGCGTTGTTCAAGACAAAAATAACTACAGCCTAGAATTGTATTTACCTGGAATATTTAAAGAACAAGTTCAACTCAATAAAACAGGAGATGAACTGAATATCCGTATTGGTAATCATCGCCGTAATTTAGTTTTACCGCAAGCCTTAGCCGCCTTAAAACCAAATGGTGCCAAAATGGAAGATGATTATCTAAAAATTCGCTTTACAGGTGCAGTGACCGCTTAAAATTGGCAATTAACCTTATAGTATTGTAGGGGTTTGGTCATCAAACCCCCATTTTCAGTAAGATAGACATACACCCCTTATATTCCTACCATCGTCCTTGAATGTTTAACTGGTTTCGTCGTCAGCATAGTTCCTCTAATCAACCCCAAGAACAGGAACAGGAACAAGAACAAGAACAGCCTATCGTAGTAGAAGAACAAGATACAACTGTTGAGTCAAGCGAAGAGGTAACCGAGAAAAATAAACTCAACTGGGCGAAAGCTGCATTTAAAAATATTCAACAACGCAAAGCACAAGAGACGACAGAAGTCAACCCAACTGAGGTAGAAACTAGCGAGATAGCAGAAGAAACAGTAACCGCATCTGGCCCCGCTTGGATGCAAAAATCAGCCCGACTCGAACAACTCAAAGAAACGGCAATTGTATCACCAGCAGACGAAACCGAAACGACCCAAACCGATGATATCGATGAAGAATTTGTTTGGTCAGCCAACGTTTTAGCTAAACAAGGACGAAAAGCGGAAGATGTTTCCGAAGAAGAAATCAACTGGCTTAAACGACTTCGCCGAGGACTTGGTAAAACCAGACGAGGATTAGTTAATCAGCTTAAATCCATTGTAGGACAGGGGCCACTCAATCAAGATGCAGTTTCTGATATTGAATCTTTATTACTGCAAGCGGATGTCGGAGTAGAGGCGACTGATCAAATTATAGATGCACTACAAACAAAACTACGTCAAGAGTCTTTACCGTCTAATCAAGCTTTAGAATACCTCAAAGAAATTCTACGAGAAATCCTTGATAGTCCTCTAAAAGATGTAGAAGATATCAGTTTTGAACCCGAAAAAGGTAAGCTGAATATTTGGTTACTGACGGGAGTCAACGGCGTAGGTAAAACCACTACTATCGGTAAACTCGCCAATCTAGCCCAAAAATCGGGTTATAGTTGTATGATTGCCGCAGCAGATACCTTTCGAGCCGCCGCAGTGGAACAGGTCAAAGTATGGGGCGATCGCAGTGGCACAGAAGTCATCGCTAACCCTGGTAAAAATACTGACCCTGCCGCCGTCGTCTACGATGGAATAGCTGCCGCACAAGCGAGAAATACTGAATTGTTATTAGTAGACACCGCAGGACGTTTACAGAACAAGAAAAATTTAATGGACGAATTGACCAAAATTCGCCGTATTGTCGATAAAAAAGCAAATGACGCTCATGTAGAGTCATTATTGGTTTTAGATGCTACCCTGGGGCAAAATGGACTACGTCAGGCGCAGGTATTCGCCGAAGCAGCACAACTTAGTGGTGTCGTTTTAACCAAACTCGATGGAACCGCTAAAGGTGGAGTTGCTTTAGCAGTCGTACAAGAATTAAACCTACCGATTCGCTTTATCGGTGCAGGTGAAGGAATAGAAGATCTCAGACCCTTTTCGAGTTATGAGTTTGTCGAAGCTCTTTTAAATGGCTAGTTAGAAGGGATTGACGCACAATCCCTAGATAAATTAAACAGACAGAATAATTAACTGTTTTTGTTGCAGGGAGCGCACTCCGTCTAAACTGAGATCGGTTTCGCTTAGAATCTCACCGACAGTTTTTCCGTCACACAACTGCATGAACCTAAATTCCTCTGGAGCTAACGTAATCGGTTGATAATCTAAATTAAGCAGTGTTGGACTCGGCCAACCGTGCATACAGGGATGAATTTCAGGAACAGCAGCCAGTAAAAACTGATCATTTGACCAGTCGGTTTTTAAGACTGGTGGTTTACCCAAGAAAAACTCATAGTGAGTAATTTCTGGATCTAAAAGTTCAATCAAACGATATTTTTCTCGTTCGCTTAAATGTTTAGTGCGTTCAAGTAGGTCGGGTGATTTGCCCAATAAACGCTCTAATTGCCAGTATTGGGGATTAGAAAAACCAATAAACTCTAAACCTGAAGCGTCAATCAATTCAAATAGAGTATTAATGTTGTAATCCACTTCTTGAGGATGGACATACATATCGGCAAAAGATTCATCTCTGTGGTTTTCTAATGACCATCTTTCTTTTTCTCGTTTGACAATTCGATTGTTTTCTGGTAGCGAATTAAAAATCTGACGACCAACAAAAACACCATCTTTGTAATCGCCTTTTCTCTCCCCTTGAAGAAGTGCGATCGCTTGTTGCATCAGTTGAATTTCCCAGCGTCCCAACTCAGCATAAACAAAAATATGAAACAACCCACCAGGGGCTAATTTTTTGGCTAAAGCTTGAATTCCTTTAATCGGATTAGGTAAATGATGTAACACACCTACACAATTAATTAAATCGAATTCTCCAGAGATTTGATCCGCATTTTCAATATTGATATGATGGAATGCAACAGGAGCCTTGTGACTCGCTATAACCCCTGATCTTTGACATCTTTCTTGAGCAATTTCTAACGCTTTTTCGCTCAGATCTATCCCGACAATTTCCGCATCAGGATTAAGGAAAATTAGATACTCTGTTCCAACACCAGTACCACAACCAGCATCCAAAATTCGGACATTTTGACGGGTTGGTTTTTGTCCAGTACAGAAACTATAAGCAGCCGTCCAATTCCATCGCCAATTATAGCCTGGTGGCGGTTCATCAAGTAAAGGTTCAGGCGGAAAAGGATAAGTATTATAAAGGCGTTGTACCGCTTCTCTACGGTTAATATCGTTGGTCATGAGCTTAATCAATTTTTGGGCGCGTTTTTACTTAGTATGACATAGGGTTCTGTTGCCAGAAATTTTAAAAGTCCAAAATGCTCCAACTTTTCCATCGCTCAAACTCTAGCGCAACTCCCAACTTTCCGCAGTGCAATCTTATTTCATTCTGGAAGTGTTTTCACCTCTCTACACATTTAACTGAGCAAAACCCTTCATGCCGTACGCATTCCGTATCAGCAATGTTTTTATTACTCATAAATATCCCATTTCTGAGCAACGCTGGGATTTATCATTAGGCTAGATTATAAAAATTTTAGAAGCAATTTTCAGTTGAGCCTGGTTATGAATCGTATTCGTCAAATTTTGCCTGTCGTCTTGTCGTTAGTGCTGTTGGGACTTGCTGCCTGGGCGATTCGGCAAGAATTAAAACACGTTAGCTTAAAGGATATTGAACGCAGTTTAGCCGCCATTCCCACCGTCAAGAAGCTAGTCGCGATCGCTTTAACCAGTCTCGGCTATTTCACGATTACAGGCTACGATCTTCTTGCTTTTCGTTATATTCAGTTTCCTCTGGCTGTTCCTAAAATCATCTTGACTTCTTTTATTAGCTATGCTGTCGGCAATACTATTGGGTTTACGCTCTTTTCAGGAACGGCTATTCGCTACCGATTTTATACGCTTTGGAGAGTTTCTCAGGTTCAAATTACTAAAATCATTGTTTTTACCCATTTAAGCTTTTGGATTGGAATGTTAGCAATTGGTGGTGTCGTTTTTCTGGTCGATCCGCTCACCGTCCCCGATTTATTAAATTTGCCATTTGCTTCGCTTCATGGGTTAGGCATTTTATTTTTAGCGATCACTTTAGTGTATCTTTTGTTTAGTTGGTGCTATCGTAAACCTCTCCGTTTTTATAAAGAATTGGTGACGTTGCCTTCAATTAATCTATCATTGGGATTAATAGCTGTCTCAGCAATAGATTGGTCAATCGCGGCGGCAGTCTTATATATTTTATTGCCTTCTCACAGTGGACTTTCCTTTGCAGGTTTTTTCGGGATCTACGTCTTGGCATTGACGGCAGGAATTATTAGTACAGTTCCTGGTGGACTGGGGGTGTTTGAAACCGTCATGTTGTGGTTTCGCCCTTCCTCGATGTCAGCTTCAGATATGTTAGGCGTATTATTAGCTTATCGGGGAATTTATTATTTTTTACCTTTCTTTGTTGCAGTAGGATTATGGCTAATCCATGAGTGGCAACGACGGCGCGTGAGTTGAAAAGGTTTTGAAAGCGGAACAAAAAGGGTTTTGTTGCAAAAAATTTTAAAAGTCAGAAATGCTCCAACTTTTGCACTTTGAGCAAACTATTTCAAAAAGAGATGCAATAAATTTATTTTGACCGAGAATGTTATGATATTCGAGCAGATTGTTGATGTATTATCTAATATTTTAAACAATCCCTTTGATTGGTGTGGTTCACCATTCATTCAGCAGCGTTAGCCAATGTTTACTAGGAGAATTTATGCGTTTTTATTTTCTTTGTGTGTTAACGAGTCTTGTCGCTCTGGGTGCAGGAAACAGTCCTGCATCACTGACCGCCGCCCCTATACCTAATCCCGCAATCGTGTCTCAAAAGGTTCCCGTTGGAACGGTTGGGCAAGTATCGCCAGATCAAGTGATTCGGATGGTGATTCAAAATAATACTTCAATGGCTTTATTTGCTGGAATTTCGGGTGGAACGAGAGTCGAACTTTCTCGTGGAGCGAGTACGGCTTTTGCGTTTGACTCCACTCCTATCAATGTATTTGTCTATCCAGATGGTCAAGCAATTAGCTTGAAATACAACACATCTGTACAGAGAAACACCATAACCGTTCAGGTTACGCAGGTGGGTGGAGAAACTCCTGGTGATGGGTAAGTTAATATCAACCGTTCTGGGGCAGTTTACGTTTTTTAAAAGCGTAGTTTAATTGAGGGTAACATTCTGCGAGGAATTTTCCTTTTTAATAAGATCATTTGTTCTGAGCAGTTAGTTTAAGTGAGAGAAATAGGAGATCATAAAAAATTACTCAAAATCTCTGGCTATCTGTAAGAAGTCATGTTTGCTGAAAGTGTAGATCTCCTCTAAATTACTGCTCCAAACTCATGTATTTTAAAACTTATTCGTCTTTAACTAGCAAGGCTTCCACACTTTTAAAACATGACAAAATGAGCATTTAAAGATAATTATCTGGTCAAAAATAAATTATGAAACAATTGTATTGGATTCCCCTTTCTTTAACCCTCAGCCTGGTCAGTTGTCAACCCTCAAAACCGCTTTCTACTAATGCTATCAATTGCGTGGCCGTGGTACAAAATTACTTGGGCATTGCCGATCCGATTGCTGTGACTAACTCCGTCGACCAGCCATCTTTACAACTGGTAGATATCCAATACCAATCCCAAAATGACGAAAATATTCCCATTAGTGGTACTGCTACTTGTCTTTTCGCTGCTCCTGATGTCGGAAAAGACCGCCTGCTCGAAGCGACCATTAATAACCAGACCTTGACCAGGGAAAATATTGCTGCACTGAATCAACAAGTTAAGTTCTCTCAATAAAGTCCTTGTAGTATCTGCTTTAGAAAACTTAGACAAAACTAGATATTTCTAATTTTGATGTTTCTTTCCTGCTTTAACCAGGGGAGACGGCCCCTTCCTGTCCACAGGCGTTACTTCAGGTCAAGCCAACCTTACTTTATTCTTAGGTGCATTGACTAGATTGAGCGAGGCATTTTCGTCACGGCAAAGGACATGATTACACGCTACGTTCTGACATTTAAACATACGGTCAGACAATTTCATTGGTTGAATGTGGCGACACACCGAACACATTTTACTGCTTGGATAGAAGCGATCTACCAGTTCAACTCTAGTCCCATAATGAGCCTGTTTATAAATTAGCTGACGACGGATTTCGTAAAAGCAATTGTTACTAATTGCTTCGGCTAATTTATGATTAGCCATCATGCCTTTAACGTTAAGATCCTCAAGGCGAATAAGATGAGCTTTACGGCTTATATCTGTCGTCATCTTTTGAGTTGTATCAAGCCGAATATTAGCTATCCGAGCGTGTCGGAGTGCCAGATGAATGTAATATTTCTTAGCATTACTAGAGGCTTGAATTTTTAGCTTCTTATTGCCTAAGACTTTGTGACGATTTCGCCATTGCTCTTTCTCCAGCTTGGTTTTCGCTTTTTGGATACTCAAGGGCATTTCATATTTAGAACCATCACTACAAGTCGCTAGACATTTTACGCCTAAATCGATGGCAATTTTTTGAACAGGATGGATAATCGGTGGTAACTTTTCTGCATTTAAAGCAAATGAAACAAACCATTTGTCTGCTGTTCTTGAAACTGTAAAAGTTTGAGAACTACAGATAAAGTTAATCGCTTCTTTTAATCGGTAAGTAGACAGTCCAGGTAATTTAATTCGTTTCCCTTTTTCAATCACAACGCGATTGGTAAAAAGTAATGCAGGTTTTCCTTTTTCGGGATAGATCCCAGATGTCTTGTAAACAGTAAATGAATCGGACTTTTTCTTTGATTTCTTTTTTGGGAATTCTGCTAACCCATTACGCCATCTGGAAAAGGCTTTTTTCAAATCTAAGAATGCTGACTGATATATAGTAGATGGATATTTTTTCATCCACTCATACTCAGGTTTTTGCATTGTAATAGATATAAAAACTTTCTTGATAGCGTCTATTCTTTTAGTGTCATTTTCAGTAAGTCTTTTATCTGACCAACTAGCTACAATTAAATCAATTCCATAGTTATAGACAAATCGTTTGAAGCCAGCTAATCTACGCATCATTGAGACTTCTTTGTTATTTAATTTAAGTTGTCTCTTGATAGCGTACATGGCTTGCTTTTTATCTTTATTAACAACTCTATTTTAACACAGTTTTAATTGGTAAAAGTTCAAGATTTTTTGAAAAATAAATGCAAACTCAGCATAGTTTATACATTTTTTGACGAAGCAGTTTTGTCAATGATTATACCACTTTGTCTATTTAATCAACTGCTTGAACGAAGCTCTTATTCTTTTTTTGTTGGAGATTATCAAATAAAGCATAAGATTACGATCGCTGCTGTTGCTTTTATGGCTGGGTTTGCTACCCTGTATGCCATCATCATGATCTTTGAGATTGATTTGGTCAAGTGGGTCAATTGTAGTGGGCTTTTTTCTACACCTGAAGATAAAAAATCAGAAATTTGCCGTAAAGAAGGTTAATCTGTCGAGTATTTCAATGCTGATGCACAGTGATGAAAATTCATTTGCGATTCAATTAAGGCTAGGTCGCTTAATGCAAGTGTACCTCCAGATGAGGACAATTTTCAAATTATTATAATCACTCCTGACACTTTCGTTCTTAATGGTTTGATCAAGATCATTTCGCTATCAATTAATTAAAATAAACTCGATTTTTGATTTACTTGTTAAAAGAGGTAGAATATGTTCACTGCCGAACCACCTTCTGAAACAAAGATCCGCAAGTCAACTGGTTGGATTATCGCCCTGGGTATCGTGTTGATCGTCGCAGGGATTCTAGCGATCGCTCTACCCGCGATTGCCTCGGCGTTTTTTACCAGTGTAATCGGTTGGATCGCCCTACTTAGCGGTATCGCGATGATCGTCGGGTCTTTCATGTCCCACCCAATTCGAGGCTTCTGGCTGACTCTGATCGTCGGTATTCTCTACTCGATCACTGGGATTTATATTCTCTCGAATCTAGAAGCTGCATTACTCGCTCTAACCCTCGGTTTCGGGATTCTCTTCATCGTCGAGGGAATTTACACGATTATCATGGCTTTCGTTCACAAAGCTGGTCATCGGATGTCATGGATGATGGTCATTAACGGAGTGATCACACTGATTTTAGGGATTATGGTTCTCAACGGTTTCCCCTATAGCGCGCTATGGTTGATCGGTCTATACGCGGGAATTAGCTTACTGTTTAGCGGTTCTTCGCTGTTAGGGGCGGCGCTGGCCGCTCGGCGATCAACCATCGCGAGTTAGCTACTGAGCCGCGAATTTTCTGGCGTTACTGAATAGACAGTGGATTTAAGACTTCAAAGTTTAATAATTTGTCGTTAATCCACCTCAAAATCAGCAACGCCGTCCCACCGTGAGAAGGCGAGTCACTTTTCCACTGATACGGCTCTTTTTGGGTCATCAGAAAAAGAGATTGACAAATAAATGTAATTTCTGGTTTTAAAAGGTTTAAATCCTATATTGCTTTACTTTAGTCAAACCACAATTATTCAGTAAAATTAGGAAATAATAGCGAAATTGAGAGAATACAATGACAGTTCAACGGTGGACAGTCGAAATGTTGGATGATTTAGCTGTAAGTGTGATTGAACTTCGTGAGAGTGTCAATACTTTAAGAGATAGCGTCATTAACACGCGAGAAGGTTTAGATACTGTGCGCGATAGTATAGATGGCTTAAGAATCACAGCACAAGCTTTGTTACAAGTCGCGGCCCAACATCAGCGAGACATGGAGTTACATAAGCAAGACATGGAGTTACATAAGCAAGACATGGAATTATTTAAACAACGACAAGCAGAATCAGATCAGAGGTTTAATATTTTGCTTGAAGAGGTACGATATTTGAGGAGAGCGAGTCAGGGAGATGATCTCACACCATAATCAAGGCGTTTAGTCTACTGTAAAGATTACCTATTTAAGCGTCCTTCATCCCTTCAAATTCAAAGTTTTGATAAATAATTCTATACAATTTTTAACAAACGTCCTCAGAAAGCACGAAACAGTTTAATCTAGATGCTGACTGAAATTTTAAACATCTGGTTTTAAACAAGATGTTGCGGATCTCATCACTCCGTCTGGAGTAGAAACGCAATCATTGTCAATGGGAGATAGTTAAAATCCAATGAGTGTTAAGGCAAGTGGTGGAAGCTCGTTAGCACGTCCCCAACTTTATCAAACAGTCCCTGTATCAGCGATTATCCAAGCTGAACAGCAAGATCGTTATTTAGCAAAAGCTGAATTAAACGAATTAGTTGCTTACTTTAGCTCTGGTAGCCAACGTCTGGGAATTGCCCAAACGTTAACCAGAAACTCTGATCTCATCGTGTCTCGCGCCGCTAATCGGATCTTTACTGGGGGATCTCCTATGGCTTATCTCGAAAAGCCCCCCGCAGAGCCGATTATGGTTGGTGCAGTCGCCAAAAAAACGGGAGATGTACGAGAAGGCATGAAACTCGGCACCGTTACTTACGCTGAAGGAGGTAATGGTGGTGGTGGTCGTTTAGGTAATTTCCGTGCCATCTTCAACTCATCTGGCCCTATTCCCCCAGGGTTCCGCCCGATTAACATTTCTCGTTATGGCCCAGCAAATATGCAAAAGTCATTACGGGACTTATCTTGGTTCCTACGCTACACGACTTATGCGATCGTTGCAGGTGATCCCAATATTCTCGTCGTTAATACTCGTGGTTTACGGGAAGTAATCGAGAACGCCTGTTCAACCGATGCCACCATAGTAGCTCTACAAGAAATGCGGGCGGCCTCGTTGGAATATTTCCAAAGAGACCTAGAAGGCGCACAAATTATCAGCGACTACTTTAACATCCTGATAAACGAATTCAAAGCCCCCACACCGTCGAATAAACTGCGTCAGCGTCCTTCTTCGGATCAACAAGGATTGACCCTACCTCAGAGTTATTTCAACGCGGCAGAGAAACGACAAAAATTCGTGATGAAGACAGGTTTATCCGATCTTGAGAAAATCTCAGTGATCAAAGCGGCCTATCGTCAAATTTTTGAAAGAGATATTACTCGTGCTTATAGCCAGTCGATTTCCAATCTGGAATCACAGGTGAAAAACGGTACTATTACAATGAAAGAATTTGTCCGCCGTTTAGGAAAATCACCCCTGTATCGCCAACAATTCTTTGAGCCGTTTATTAATAGCCGCGCTCTAGAATTAGCGTTCCGTCACTTCCTCGGTCGTGGGCCAAGCTCTAGAGAAGAAGTACAGAAATACTTCTCAATCGTCTCTGAAGGCGGTTTAGCTGCCCTCGTTGATGCTTTAGTCGATTCTCAAGAGTATTCCGATTACTTTGGCGAGGAAACTGTTCCTTATCTACGAGGTTTAGGAACCGAAGCGCAAGAGTGTCGTAACTGGGGAATGCAGCAAGATCTGTTTAACTACAGCGCACCTTTCCGCAAAGTCCCGCAATTTGTCACCACTTTTGCGAAATACGATCGCCCTCTACCCGATCAACACGTTTATGGTGCTGGAAACGATCCGCTAGAAATTCAATTCGGCGCGATTTTCCCGAAAGAAACCCGTAACCCGAATACAAGCCCTGCACCCTTTAGCAAAGATACCAAACGGATTCTGATTCACCAAGGGCCTGCAATTAATAACCAAAATAGCAACCCCAGCGCAAGAGGAGAATTTCCTGGAACACTAGGGCCCAAAGTCTTCCGTCTCAATAACGAGTTACCTGGTAGCAGTAACGGTGTAAGCGTTAAATTCGGCGAAAGCTCAACGCAAAAAGTCATCAATGCTGCTTATCGTCAGGTCTTTGGACGAATGCCCTACGAAGGACAACGCCTCAGTGTTGCCGAAATTAAACTCGAAAACGGCGATATTAGCCTACGCGAGTTTATCAAAACTTTGGCGAAATCTGAAGCCTTCCGTAAGATCTACTGGACACCATTGTATGTGGTTAAAGCGATCGAATATATTCACCGTCGTCTATTAGGTCGTCCGACTTATGGTCGTCAGGAAATGAATCAGTATTTCGATATTTGTGCCAAAAAAGGGTTCTATGCTCTAATTGACGCAATTATTGATAGTCCAGAATATAACGAAGCTTTTGGCGAGGATACCGTTCCTTACGAGCGTTATCTAACCCCCGGTGGTCAACAACTACGCGGTGCAAGAGTTGGAGCGATCAAAGAAGATATCGGACAACGAGTCGATAAGGAAGAAACACCACGCTTTATCGAGTTGGGTCAAGTAAGTGCGATTCGTAGTGAACCCGAAATTAAACTTCGTGTTAATCAAGGGGTTAGTACACAACGCGAACAAACGAAGACCTTTAAACTCACCTCTTTATCTGATAAAGTAGGCGTGAAAACTGTCATTCGTGCGGCCTATCGTCAAATCTTTGAACGGGATCTCGAACCCTATATCATCCAAGCTGAATTTACGGCACTCGAAAGTAAGTTAAGCAATGGCGAGATTACGGTTAAAGAGTTCATTGAAGGTTTAGGAAATTCTGATCTGTACATCAAAGAGTTTTACGCCCCCTATCCCAATACTAAAGTGATTGAATTGGGTACTAAGCATTTCTTAGGACGTGCGCCACTCAATCAAAAAGAGATCCAGAAATATAACCAAATTCTGGCAACTCAAGGGATTCGCGGGTTTATTCGCTCGATGGTGAACAGTATGGAATATCTCCAACTCTTTAGCGAAGATACTGTCCCCTATCGTCGTTTCCCCACCTTACCTGCTGCTAACTTCCCCAACACTGAAAAACTCTACAACAAACTTACCAAACAAGATAGCGAGGTAGTTGTTCCCAGTTTTAAACCAGTAGTAAAAGTTGGCGGTTAATCACTTTAAACTAAAAAGTCGTTAATGAATAAGAGGTGTAAATCATACGCCTCTTTTTTCTATAAAAGAGTTTTAAAATTTCTTATGCAGATTTTTGGCTCACCATTTGCCATGCTAATTTAGCTGCACCGACCATTCCCGCATTATTCCCTAATTGGGCGGTTAATAATTTTAAGCCCACGCGAGAAATTGGTAAAACTCGTCGTTCAATTTCTTGTTCTGCCGCACCTAAAAAATATTTAGCACTAGCACTGATTCCCCCACCAACAATAATAACTTCTGGCGTTAAAACATAAATTAAACTCGCTAACCCTGCTCCTAACAGTCTGCCGTATTGATGCCAAAATTCGATCCCTTCAAGTTCTCCTTTTTCGGCGGCTAACCCTAATTCAATGGGTTCTTTTCCAGTTAGACGGCGAATCGCACCGATTGAAATATATTGCTCTAAAGAGCCTTGATTGCCACTATTACAGGGCGGGCCATCTAAATTAATCGTAATCAGTCCTAACTCGGCGGCGGCTCCCTGATGACCTGTAAATAGCTTTCCATCGAGAATAATTGCTCCTCCGACACCTGTCCCTAATGTCAAGAGGATTAAATTTTGGTAGTCTTTTCCTGCACCTAACCACGCTTCACCCAAACCCGCACAATTAGCATCATTGGCGAGAATCGTCGGTAAATGGGTTGCTGTTTCTAACCATTCTGCTAGAGGGACATCAAACCATCCCGTTAAGTTAATCGCAACTTTCGCTATTCTTCCTGTAGCGTCTGCGGGGCCTGGTGTTCCAAGTCCAATGGCTAAACACGTTCTGTCAGCATTAAGTTGTTGAACGGCTGTGGCGATCGCTTCGGTAACGGCTTCTGGGGTCGCGGGTTGAGGTGTGGGAATGGTTAAAGAATCTAAACAGGTTCCATCCGCTAAAAAACGTCCTAACTTAATCGCGGTTCCCCCTAAATCAATTCCAATAACCGTCGATGGCTGATTGCTCATGATGCTTCTTTTAAGATTTGCTCATACTCTTGCTCAGTATAAAGGTCTTGCGTACTTTCTAAACGGTCTAAAAAGACTAAACCATCTAAATGATCTAACTCATGTTGAATAATTCTCGCCACAAAATCACTAAAAACTTGACGGTGTTTTTTTCCCTCACGATCTTGATATTCAACTTTAATCGTCTGATAACGCGGTACCTTACCCCGAAAACCAGATACACTTAAACAACCTTCCCAACCTTTGACCTGTTCTGAGGAAACATCAACGATTACAGGGTTAATCATCGCAGTAGGTTCCATTTCTGGCGCGTCAGGATACCGAGGATTTGGACGAGAGGCGACAATAAACAAACGATAAGATTGGGCGACTTGTGGGGCAGCTATCCCGACTCCATTCGCCGTTTGTGCAGTATGAATGAGCGAATCAATTAAATTTTGAAGTGTTGAATCACTAATATTTTTGATAGGAGAAGCAACACTACTTAAAATTTCGTGTCCCAATTGAACAATCTGTAAAACTTCAGTCATGAATGTTTAAGTGATTGATGATGAATAGTTAATTGTTTAAATCAATTAATTCATCTTAATTCTAAAAAAAATAGGTGAGCTTGGCCCACCTAATCGCTCAAGACATTACTTCAATCTTTGGGAGCAAATCATTAGAAGCTCCATCTACTAAAGGATTAACCCGCCGTAAAGAAGCGCCTAATCTTTGTAATTTAGCTTCGATATTGTCGTAACCGCGATCAAGATGATGTAATCCTTGGATAATTGTTGTACCTTGTGCCGCTAAACCTGCTACTACTAAAGCCGCAGAAGCGCGTAAATCAGTCGCCATGACGGGCGCACCTGAGAGGAACGGAACACCTTGAACTAACGCCACATTTCCTTTTACTTTAATATCGGCTCCCATCCGTTTTAATTCAGCAACATGACGCAGACGGTTTTCAAACACAGTTTCAGTAACGACGCTACTTCCTTCACTGAGAGTTAATAACGCCATGAACTGAGCCTGCATATCCGTCGGGAAACCAGGATGGGGTAAGGTTTCGATATCAGCCGCTTTTAATTCTCTTGGAATGACACGTAAGCGATTTGGTTCATCAGCAATGATTTTTGTGCCAATTTCCTGTAATTTCGCAATCACAGGGACTAAATGTTCAGGAAGTACGGGATAAAGACTAATTTCAGAATAAGTGATCGCACCTGCAATTAAGAAGGTACCTGCTTCAATGCGATCGGGTATGATGGGATAATCAGTAGTGCCTAAACGTTTTACCCCTTCAATAACAATTGTATCGGTTCCTGCTCCAGAAATTTTTGCTCCCATCGAATTACAGAAATTCGCTAAATCCGATACTTCGGGTTCTTTAGCTGCATTTTCAATGATGGTGATCCCGTCTGCTAGGGTTGCCGCCATAATAATCGTTTCGGTGGCTCCCACACTCGGATAATCTAAATAGATCTTAGCTCCTGTTAAACGTTTCCGACTGCCTTTAACACTCGCGTGGACAATTCCATGCTCAATATAAACATCTGCCCCCATCGCCTGAAGTCCTCTGACATGAAGATCAACAGGTCTAGCACCGATCGCACATCCCCCTGGTAGTGGTACTTTAGCCTCACCCAAACGGGTTAATAAAGGCCCAATGACGAAAAAACTAGCCCGCATTTGAGAAACTAGATCATAAGGCGCGTGAGATTGAACCAAATGACGCGCATCAATGTCTAAAGTATTACCGTGTTGAGTAATTTTGATCCCCAAAGCTGATAAAATTTGACCCATACGGGCAATGTCCGCTAGAGATGGAACGTTACTAATTCGGCATTCATCAAAACATAATAAGGCTCCTGCCATAATCGCCAGGGCTGAGTTTTTCGCACCACTAATGATGACTTCTCCAGATAAAGGAGTCCGTCCCACAATTTCTAGATAGGGTTGATTGTCTTCGATGAGCATGAAATTATCCGTTATTTTTTTGTGAGTATGTTATGAGCAAATCCTTGAGAGACTAGAGAATCATATCGGATTTTTTGACAATTTTGATTGATCTTCTCTCTAAAAATAGTCATTCTTAAGACAGATTGACTTATTTTTTTAGATTGATTATGATGGTTGTTTGTGTGTAGATACTGCGGAACTGGCGGAATTGGTAGACGCGCTAGATTCAGGTTCTAGTGTTCGCAAGGACTTTCGGGTTCAAGTCCCGAGTTCCGCATCGCTTTAAAGAGATGATTAGCAGTTTACAGAATCCCCTCGTTAAACAGATCCGTTTGTTACACCGTCCTAAAGGAAGACGAGAACATCATCTATTTTTAATTGAAGGAACACATCTGCTTGAGACGGCCTGCGCGGTGGATAGTTCCATCGAAACAGTTTGCGCCACGAAACAATGGCAAGAACAGCACTTACAATTATCTGAAAAACTTGTAAAAAAAGCGAAAAGAGTTGAAATCGTTACACCCGAAGTATTGGAGGCACTGGCAACTACGGTTCATCCTGATGGTGTCATTGCGACGGTTGAACGAAAATCATTTTCTAGCAGCCCACCGTCAACACTTCAATTAGGCTTAATTTTAGAACGTATACAAGACCCTGGAAATTTAGGCACGATTATCCGTACGGCAGCAGCCACAGAAGTCGATCAGATTTTTTTAAGTTCAGATAGTGTAGATTTAGACAATCCCAAAGTGATTCGTTCTTCGGCAGGTGAATGGTTTCGCTTACCGATGATGGTGAGTGAAAATCTAGAAGATTTGATCCAAAATTATCGATCCCAAGGTGTCCAGATTATCGCTACATTACCCGATGCAATTAAACTCCATTGGGAAATTGATTACACTCAACCCACTTTAATTCTATTGGGCAATGAAGGAGCAGGATTATCGGACACTTTAACCTCACTAGCCGATCAAACGATTAAAATTCCTTTAGGCGGTCAAGTCGAATCCTTAAATGTTGCGATCGCCACTGCCGTTATTTTATACGAGGCCCTACGACAAAAGATTTAACGTGTAACTTTATGCGATAATTTGTAACAGAGTTTAAAGATTTGCTTAATTTTTAAAGCCATGAGCGAGCGACCCAAAGAACTCACATTGGCAGAACTTGCCTCCCCGAATTACGAATGTCGTGCCTGCGGTTACGTTTACGAACCTGATAAAGGGGATAGTAAAGCGGGGATTGCGGCAGGGACTCCATTTGAAGAGTTACCGATTAACTGGAAATGCCCTGTATGTGGTGTTCCTCGTTCCCAATTTACCAATGTTGGGGCGACTAATGCACCATCGGGTTTTCAAGAAAACCTACAGTATGGTTTAGGGGTCAATAACTTGACACCAGGTCAAAAAAGTCTTCTGATTTATGGAGGACTCGTTTTAGCGTTTCTCTTCTTTCTCAGTTTATACACATTAAACTAAGCTGACATACGATAAATTTTTCTTTAAATTCAGGGCAACCGAAAAACCCTGCTTTTCTTTAACGGTCTATGAATTTATTAATGAGAAAACTAAAACAAATTGTAATATTACTGATCGTTGGCGTATTGTGTATCAGTTGTAGTCGCCTACCCTCGATTAGCTATAATCCTTGGCAAGTAGTGAACCTACAAACAGATGCCACCTTTTCCGATGTTGCCTTTACCTCAGATACTCGTCATGGTTGGTTAGTCGGTACCAAAAATGCTCTTTTTGAAACGACTGACGGGGGCAACACCTGGCAAGATAGAAAGTTAGACATTGGCGATGAAAAAGTTAGCTTTAATGCAGTTAGCTTTAACGGTCAAGAAGGCTGGATCACGGGTAAACCTGCTATCCTATTACATACAGAGGATGGTGGGAAAAATTGGTCACGGATTCCTCTAAGTGACAAATTACCCGGCGCACCCGATGGCATTATTGCCCTTGGCCCGAAAACGGCTGAAATGGTCACCGATTTAGGCGCGATTTACCGTACTAAAGACGGTGGTCGCACTTGGCAAGCCCTAGTAGAAGGTGCAGTCGGCGTAGCCCGCACGATTGAACGTTCTACGGATGGCAAATATGTGGCGGTTTCGGCTAGAGGAAATTTCTACTCAACTTGGGCCCCCGGTGATTCAGAGTGGAAACCTTATAATCGCAATTCATCACGTCGTTTGCAGCGCATGGGTTACAGTGAAGATGGTCGTCTTTGGTTGATTGCTAGAGGTGGACAGCTTCAGTTTAGCAACCCCAACGCAACTAACCTCGATGATGAAAACGCATGGGATGAAGTGATTTATCCCGAACCTGGCACCAGTTGGGGATTACTCGATATTACCTATCGCACACCCGAAGAACTTTGGGTCGCAGGTGGTAGCGGTAACTTACTGGTTAGCTTCGATGGCGGAAAGACTTGGCAAAAAGATCGAGACGTAGAAAGTGTACCTACTAATTTCTATAAAATCGATTTTATCAGTCCAGATCAAGGCTTTATTCTTGGCCAAGATGGGATTGTACTTAAGTATACGCCCAAAGCCGAAGCAGCCTAAATCTTGTGTAGGGACAAGATAATTCTCTATTATAGACATTGGATTTTTTTTCATCTATCACCCTTGTAGGAGACAACAGATTATGTCAGGTAGTACTGGAGAACGCCCGTTTGGTGACATTATCACCAGTGTTCGTTATTGGATTATTCACAGCATCACCATTCCCATGTTATTTATTGCGGGTTGGTTATTTGTCAGCACAGGTTTAGCTTATGATGCTTTTGGTACCCCTCGTCCTGATGAATACTTTACCCAAGATCGTCAAGAATTACCCATTATTACTGACCGCTATAAAGCGAGTCAAGAAATTAAAGAGTTTAATCAGTAAATCTTATATAGAATCAGGAGCATTCCGACGATGGCTACTCAAAATCCCAATCAACCCATAACTTACCCGATTTTTACCGTCAGATGGTTAGCGGTTCATACGTTAGCTGTTCCTAGCGTCTTTTTCATTGGCGCAATCACCGCAATGCAATTTATTCAGCGATAGGAGAAGCGAAACAATGGACAGAAATACTAACCCTAACAGACAGCCAGTAGAATTAAACCGTACTTCTTTATACCTCGGTTTACTACTGATTGCTGTTCTAGGTATTCTATTCTCAAGTTATTTCTTTAACTAGACGAATTCATTTAATCATTTTTATCAAGCAATTAGGAGGATAAAATCATGTTCGCTCAAGGCAGAATTCCCCTTTGGATCGTTGCTACGATCGCTGGTATGGGTATCATTACTGTTGTTGGAATTTTCTTCTATGGTGCCTACGCAGGTTTAGGTTCTTCGATCTAATTTCATTTTTTATTAGGCATAAAACCGCTAAGATAGTCAAAAATCTGGCGGTTTTTCGTATTTAACTTTTAGCTCTCCCTAACTCCCTCTACTCATGGAAATGAAACTATACTATAAGAAATCTGTTTATATTTGACAGAAAAATATAGATTTTTTCACCACTCATCAAAAATTGTATTAGATGCAAGCTTTTCTATTTTCCCAAAAGTTTAGTAGGCAAGTTTCGTACACGGCGGCGATTCAAAAAAATTATTACAATATTTTATAAATAAAAATAGCAGTTTTCTAAAATTTCCAATGACGATTATTAGTAAAGCTAACGGGTTGCTCGCTGAATTTGCAATATTTCCTATAGAATCAGACAATCAATCGAGTCTTGTAGAACACACCATCCAAAACATTGAAACTAACCTAAAACACCACACAGGTTTTACTTCTGGTACCGTTCTCCGTAGTCGCGATGGACTAAGGGTAACAAGCTATATTCAATGGACAGATCAAAAATCTTATGTAGCTACTCAACCCTTTACAGATTTTATTCCTCCAGATGTTCACCTATTTGAAATTTTTGCTTCAGAACCCGAAGAAAGCGTATTGAGTTTATCATCTAGTATGGATGGATTAATTAACTTTGGCATTTTTAAGATGAAAAATCCAGAAAATCAATCTCGATTTATTGAATTATTTCGTCAGGCTCTTAAAATGGTATCAGGACAAGCAGGACTCATTTCAACCCATGCTCACCATAGTCTCGATGGATGGCGTTGTATTAATTTCGGTCATTGGAAATCATTAGAAGATTTTACAGCAATGGATACAAATCGCCCTTTTTCTCCTCTTTTTGGAGAAATGCTTGATTTAGCAGATAACGAGTATCAGAAGACATTACATGAAGTCGTTTTCACCACTTAATTACAGACTTTTGTAGCAAATTACTTCAGAGCTTGGTTTTATGTGTTATCACAGACGTATTGGAAGTGATATGACAAAAGAAGGTATATTATGACAGTAAACAACGATTCACTTTCCCAAACTTCTGAAACATTAGACCACAATTCAACCGAGGTTGTGACGATACGTCCTGACTCTGAAACGATGACGCGCCAACAATTGCCGTATTTTGTTGGTATCTCACAAAAAACAGCAGGTGCTACAGGAATATCGATGAATTTGGTTATTATTCCCCCAAATGGAACAGCGAAACCTCATTATCACCGTGACTATGAAACGGCAATTTATCTGATTAAAGGTCGCGTCGAAACCCGCTACGGTAAAGGATTAAAACAATCAGTGATTAATGAAGCAGGTGATTTTATTTTTATTCCTCCTGGTGTACCCCATCAACCCTACAATCTAAGTGCTACCGAACCTGCTCACGCCCTGGTGTCTCGCAATGATCCAAATGAGCAAGAAAACGTGGTACTCTACGAGCTAAATCATGAGCCTTAAATAGATTCTAAAAAACAAATCTTATCAATATGGAGATAAGCGGACTCGAACCGCTGACTTTCACAATGCCATTGTGACACTCTACCAACTGAGTTATATCCCCTTACAGTCCGTTTATTAATATAAATCAATTTATTAAACTTTGTCAAGTTTATTAAGCCCATATTAGCCATGATATGGAATCTGAGTCAAGTAAGCCAGACAATGACCCATCAGAAAATAGACTACTAACATCGCTGCTGCGGATAGAGCTACCAAAGTTCCAGCCAGCATTAAAGAGAATTCTTGCTGTGTGATCGCTTCTTGCATTAAATGAAGTGACCACGCCACCAAAGCAACGTCAAATATTAGAATTGGTATCAACATATTTTAAAAAGTGTAAACTTTTTTCTATTCTAATACAGAAATCTAGTAGTCATCTGAGATTTTATAAAGTTTTTGCAACAGGTCGGATCGGGACTTGATGTAGGGCTAGATAGGATTTCACTTGAGAGATCGTCAATTGACCGTAATGTAACAAAGATGCTAATAATGCCGCTTCTGCTCTTCCTTCTGTGAGAGCTTGATAAATATGTTCACAATTACCCGCACCACCAGAGGCAATCACTGGAATTTCTACCTGTTGCGCGATCTGGCTGGTTAACTCTAAGTCATACCCTGCTTGGGTTCCATCCGCGTCCATACTGGTGATTAACAATTCACCTGCACCGCGTTCAGTGACTTCTTTAGCCCATGCGATCGCATCAATTCCTGTATTCTCCCGACCCCCTTTTACATAAACATCCCAGCCTGGATTATCGGGATTTTTTCGCCTTCTTGCGTCAATGGCTACGACAATACACTGTTTGCCAAAGCGATCGCTTGCTTGATTAATAAAATCGGGATTGCGTACTGCCGTCGAATTAATACTAATTTTATCGGCTCCTGCACGTAACAAATTTTTAATATTTTCTAAGGATTGAATTCCTCCGCCAACCGTCAAAGGAATAAACACTTGTTCTGCGGTGCGATAGACCACATCGATAATCGTATCGCGATCCTCATAGCTTGCGGTAATATCGAGAAAGACCAACTCATCAGCACCCGCTTCGTTATAAAGTCGAGCCAATTCTACAGGATCTCCAGCATCTTTGAGATCAACAAAATTGACCCCTTTCACCACTCGACCTTTATTAACATCTAGACAAGGTAAAATGCGCTTGGCTAACATAAACTTACTTTCTGCCTCTTTTAGTAGGTAGCATAAAAACGAGTCGTATCTTCAATCTATTATGGCGATTAAAAGTTTATCAGATTCTTCATCTCATGCCCCCCAACGCAAAGAAGCCGATTTATTATCAGCAAGTCCCGCACCTGAAGAAACAGAAAGTATCGAAGAATCGATTCGTCCGACTACATTAGACGATTATATCGGACAACAAGACCTGAAAAACAGCCTAAAAATCACAATTCAAGCCGCCATTGCCCGAAAAGAAGCACTTGATCACTTATTGCTGTACGGCCCGCCTGGACTGGGAAAAACCACAATGTCTTTAATCTTAGCAGCCGAAATGGGAGTCAATTGTAAAATTACGGCCGCCCCCGCCCTGGAACGTCCAAGAGACATTATGGGACTATTAATCAATCTTCAACCAGGTGACATTCTATTTATTGACGAAATCCATCGTTTAAATCGTGTTACAGAAGAATTACTGTATCCTGCGATGGAGGATTATCGCTTAGATCTCACGGTTGGAAAAGGAAAAACCGCAAAAATACAAAGTATTGCATTACCTCGTTTTACCCTCATTGGTGCAACGACCAAAATCGGAGCCTTAACCTCACCCTTGCGCGATCGCTTTGGACTGATTCAACGGTTACGCTTCTATGAACCCGAAGAACTCACCTTAATTATTTTAAGGACGGCAAAAATTCTTAATACAATGATCGATGAAACTGGAGCTAAAGAGATCGCTAGTCGTTCCCGTGGTACCCCACGAATTGCTAATCGTTTATTAAAACGAGTTAGAGACTATGTTCAAGTCAAACAAGAAAGTTGTATTACTCAACACTTAGCGGCCGAAGCTCTCGAACAATTAAATGTTGATCACAAGGGACTAGATTGGACAGATCGACTCGTTTTAAATACAATTATTAAACAATTTAAAGGTGGCCCCGTTGGACTAGAAGCTGTTGCCGCCGCGACTGGAGAAGATGCGAGAACGATTGAAGATGTTTACGAACCGTATCTGTTACAAATTGGCTATCTCAATCGTACACCACGAGGTCGAGTTGCTACAGAAGACGCTTATCAACATTTAGGAATTGCCAAAGGTACTCCGCAATTACCGTTATTTTAATCTAAAAAAAAAAGAATGATGATTAATTTATAGTAGATTAACGCATACTATCTAAAAAAAATTAGGCTAGTATTTTAGTCGTAATTCATGTTTTAGAAAACTATACTTAGGTATAAATAATGAGTCATAAAGTTTTAACAATTCCTTCAACAATAGGAATTGTGATTACAGGTCTTGCGGTGCTATCTACCCCCGCTCAAGCTTATGTGTTAAACACAATCGCAGAAGGTACCAATCCAGCAAATCCCTTTATTAACTTACCAAAACTATTCGAGGTAGAATGGCGAGCCGGTACGGATGGTATAGCAGATTGTGAAGCAGCGATCGGCCCCAATGGAGCCAATGTAGGAGCCGCGAACCCAACCATTCAAGTAGATTGGCGGCGTAATGTTGCGATCCCCTAGTCAATTACCTACAATCAGGCTACAGGAAAAGCGACTTTTAATTTTAATAATCAAACTTCGGTCTACACATTACCCAATAATTTAGTTGGCTTACCTTGGGACAGAATTGGCTTGTTTGCTAACGTTAAATCTAAAACGGGACAAGTTGTAGCGAATACGAGAACAACCCTCAACATTACTAGCATCAATGGCGAGACGGTATTGGTCGAAAATTCCCCGACGAATATTGCTAGTATTAATGCACGTCTTAACAATCGACCTACTTTTAGCAGATATTTTGAAGGTGTGGATGAAGATGACTTCTCAACATTAGTACCCATTACATCGATCACGGGTAATGTTAGTATTGGTTGGAACCTTAATGATCCAGATCCACAGCCAGTCGGTGTTCGGGGTGCAGGGAGTTTTATTGATGTTAAACTCAAAGCTTATGACTCACCGATTGGAGTAGCTTCGGTTCCTGAACCCAATACTTTACTAGGACTATTAGCCGTCGGGCTGTTAGGAACTTCTTTGAAATTAAAACGTCAACTTTAAACCAAAGAAATAGACAAAGAAGGTGAGCGATCGCAATAGCCCACCTTCTTTCGGATTTTGGATAATTTAGCCTCGAACAGTAACAGAACTGTTTTCTAAAGCTTCGACTAAACTCCGAACACCTGCAATCATCGCAATCGGATCATTGAGTTGATTAATCGCAGAACCAACCCCAACACCCGAAGCACCAGACGCGATCGCCATAGGAATCGTCACACTCGATAAACCTGAAGCACACAAAACTGGAACTTTTACAGCACGAGAGATACTGTAAGCTGCGGCTAGAGTGGGTGCCGCTTTTTCGATTAAGCCGAGAGTTCCTGCATTTTTTGGCTGACTGCTGGTACCGCCTTCTGTTTGAATCAAGTCTGCACCTGCATTCACTAAAGCTTCAGCGAGTTCAACTTGTTCATCTAAAGGCAAAATATGAGGAACGGTGACTGAGAGAGTAATTTCTGGCATTAAGGCGCGGGTTTGCTGAGTTAGAGCTAAAACTTCAGGTGCTTCAAACCGTCTGCCTTGAGCATAAAAACTATCAAAATTCCCGATTTCTACCAAATCTGCGCCAGCTTCAACTGCTTTTAGCAATAATTCGGGTTCAACGGCTGAAACACAAATCGGAAGACTAATAATTTGACGAACCTGATGAACTAAATCTGGATCAGCCGCAATATCGACAAATGTAGCTCCGCCGATTTCAGCCGCTTTGACAACGTTCGTCACGTTCTCAACATTAAAATTGTTCAAGCCGCTAATAACTTTAAGAGCTTTTCTTTGCGCGATAGCTTGTTGTAATTTCAATTGCATGGTTATTCTAATTCTTTTGCTGATATTGACACTCTCGCCGTTAAGCTTCGCTTTAACAGAAGATTCTTGCTTCTACTCCTCTTAACTAGACATTCATTATTGCTAACTATGCCCCCGTCAGACTGAATCCACAAGCATTTTAGTTTAGCGTCCACTGACTGCCCCGCAGCAGACGGCTCTAAATTCTTTTTCAGTTGTTTGACTTTGCTCAAAATGCTCTACCCTGCTCGACCCGTCACCATTACATTTTCAAGGGCGATATTTGTTCCGAGGTACGAAGGATTGGGAGGTCAGTCCCTTGTTATAGCTTACGCGCATTACCGCTTCTAGCATTCTACCACGACTTTTGTTGATCACGACTTGTGTTTATGTAGACGCTGCGCGGTTTATCTGTTGGTCGCCAATTCTTCTAGTGCGACTTTTGTTCATTCGCACCCGTTCATTTCTGTGAGTTTTTTCGTTCCGTCTTTAACGGGAGTCCAAAGAGCGACATTTAAAATAGAACCATTGTCCCATTTTATTTTCGTTTGCGGTTAAACTTGGGCGAGTGTTTTTTCTTGTTGCCTTTGTTGTCCTACTGTTTTGAGATGTTGTAGTAAAACTTCGATCTCAGCTTGTAGGTGTAGATATTTAACCTGCTGATCGGCTTGATACACTTGCATTACTTTAGTTAGAGAGGGATCTTCTGTAGTAGTTGTTAGCATTGTTCGATGTAAATTGAACTATTATTTTTTGAGTTTGTTCAGAGTCTATGATAAACATAGAACAGAACCAATAGTTATAATTACTTATTGATCTTGGTTTCTTATTGTATCTTAACGAGATCTCTTTTTAATCGGCAAAAAGACTAGACAGTTATTAATCTGTCTAATGATATAAGTCTAATTTCATTATCAAATCTTGTTTAACAAGACTTCTAAATCGTACTGAGCCGCAACCTGGGTCAGTTTAGCCAAATCGTAAAGCTCACTAAAATGAGGAACAACACCTAAAACGGGGATCTGTGTTAAAGATTGAATCAAATTAATCGGAGTTAAATCGGTGATTTCTTCTGTGGTCGTTGGTTGAACGCAATTTAGAATAATACCTTTTAGATTAATTTTAGCTTGACGTGCTAGAGCGACATTAGCCACCGTAGCACCGATCGCACCCAATTGCACTGGAACCACTAACACCGTATCTAATCGCCATTCTCCCGCGAGATCCGCTACCGTTAATTCATCAGTGACGGGTGATCCTAATCCACCTAAAGCTTCAACAATCACAAAATCTTTGTTTTGAATTAGGGAACAAAACGCCTGCCAAACCGTCTTTAAATCGACTATTTTTCCTTCTTTTTGAGCAGCAATTGGCGGAGCAAGAGGAGCAGTAAACTTTAAAGGCGTAACAATTTCAATCGATTGATGAGTGCCAAATAAATGATCGTATAATTCACGATCGCCCTCACCTGTTTGCATTAGTTTCATCAAACCCAGAGGTCGATTAGCATAATAATTCAACCAATAGGCAATTAAAGAAGAAGTAAATACGGTTTTCCCTACATTCGTATCAGTTCCAGTCACTAATAAAGCTTTCATAAAAAAATAATTCCTTAAATTTTTGGAGTTAGAGAAAGAGCCAAGGGAGCAACCGTATTAACGCTGTGATTTGAGTCACAGTTGTGAGAAAAAAAACAGTTAAAAAAGTTGAACATATATTACACCACATGAAAAATTAATTAGTTATGATTTAGATGAGATAATTCATTCTCAGAATTGTCTAAAACCTGAGATGATAGAAAAAACTGCCGTAAGTTGAGGGTAAATAGTCTGCTGTGAGCTATTCTGCTACTTTAACACTTCAACCGATGGTTCAACCCCTATCGGATAATCATCGTTTGCGTCTGTTTTCGGGATCAGCAAACGTACCTTTAGCCCAAGAGATCGCCCGTTATTTAGGAATGGATGTCGGGCCAATGATTCGTAAGCATTTTGCTGACGGAGAATTATACATCCAGATTCAGGAATCGATTCGCGGGTGTGATGTTTATCTGATTCAACCCTGTTGCAAACCCGTTAATGATCACTTGATGGAATTGTTGATCATGGTTGATGCTTGTCGTAGGGCCTCAGCGAGACAAATTACCGCCGTCATTCCCTATTATGGCTATGCACGGGCTGATCGCAAAACGGCTGGTCGTGAATCGATCGCTGCTAAACTGATGGCTAATCTGATCACTGAAGCAGGGGCTAATCGAGTTCTAGCAATGGATCTACACTCAGCCCAAATTCAAGGTTATTTCGATATTCCCTGTGATCATGTATATGGCACTCCAGTATTAATTGACTATATTAATAGTAAACAGCTAGAAGATTTAGTAGTTGTTTCTCCAGATGTGGGGGGGGTAGCTAGAGCAAGAGCTTTTGCGAAAAAACTCAATGAAGCACCATTAGCCATCATTGACAAACGCCGACAAAGCCATAATGTAGCAGAAGTCATGAACGTGATTGGCGATGTTCAAGGAAAAACAGCCGTTTTGGTCGATGATATGATTGATACGGCTGGAACCATCCTAGAAGGAGCTAAACTGCTGCGGGAAAAAGGTGCAAGACAAGTTTATGCTTGTGCGACTCATGCCGTTTTTAGTGGCCCTGCTATTTCACGGCTTTCTAGTGGAATTTTAGAAGAAGTCATGGTCACTAATACGATTCCGCTTGCTTCTGAACAACGATTCGATCAACTGACGATCCTATCAGTTGCGAATATATTGGGCGAGGCAATTTGGCGGATTCATGAAGATAGCTCCGTTAGTAGTATGTTTCGTTAGTCAATAACCTTCAAAGCATGAATAAATTTTAAAATTGATGCTTTGAAGTCTCATCGTTATAAGTCTTCCGATTTTAAGGTTTTGCTAAATTAAGCAAATCAATCAGGAGGTGACAAATGATTCTTCAATTCTCATCAGATTCTACTCATCAAATTATTGATACACAGCAAACCGATTGTTGTATCGTAGGTGGTGGCCCTGCTGGCGTTCTGTTATCATTGCTTTTGGCACGACAAGGCATCTCAGTTACGTTGCTAGAAACACATAAAGATTTTGACCGAGACTTTCGAGGCGATACCATCCATCCTCTAACGATGGAAATTATGGAAGAACTGGGATTAGCCGATCGTTTGTTACAATTGCCTCATACAAAAATTGACCAACTGACCTTACGGACAACTGAGCAAGATATTTCTTTTAGTGCTGATTTTCGTCATCTTAAAACCCATTATCCTTATATCACGATCATGCCGCAGGCGCGGTTTTTAGAGTTTTTAATTGATGAAGCCAAACAATATCCTAATTTTCGGCTGGTGTTAGGGGCTAATGTACAGGAATTAATAGAGGAAGATGAGCGCATTCACGGTGTACGTTATCGGGGTCAAGGTGGTTGGCACGAAGTTAAGGCACTGCTAACCGTTGGTGCAGATGGTCGTAATTCTCGTGTTAGAGAACTGGCAGGATTAAAACCCGTTCAGTCCTCGTCGACCCCAATGGATGTATTGTGGTTCCGTATTCCCCGTCAACCTGAAGATGGGTCTGGATTAAATGGACAAGTTGGTAAGGGACGAATGTTAGTCCTCATAGATCGCTCTGAGCAATGGCAGGTCGCTTATATTATTCCTAAAGGGGGCTATCAGCAAGTCAGAACCGAAGGATTAGAGAAATTTCGTCAAAATTTGGTTGAAGTCATGCCAGAATTTAAAGATCGAGCCGAAACGATACAAGACTGGCGACAAATTGCGTTTCTGACAGTAGAATCTAGTTTTGTGCCGTGTTGGTACCGTTCTGGACTACTATTGATTGGTGATGCGGCTCATGTGATGTCCCCTGTCGGTGGTGTTGGAATTAATTATGCAATCCAAGATGCAGTCACAACGGCGAATCTTCTGACTCAACCTTTAAAAAATAAACAGATACAAGACAAAGATTTAGCAGCAGTACAACGACGACGGGAAATCCCAACACGATTTATTCAAGCTTTTCAATCATTGTTACAGCAACGTCTCATTAAAAGTGCCTTAGATGAGCAACAAACTTTTAAAGCTCCAGCTTTTTTAAGACTTCCTTTGTTTCGGAATCTTTTTCCTAGAATTATTGGCTTTGGCTTATTTCCTGTCCATCTCCAAGATGAGTTTTCCTAACTGAAGATCAAGATCTAATTCAAACAATTAAGCAAAAAGTTAGACTACTTTAGCAGTTATGTCTATTTAATAGAATATTATTTATCGTCAATATTCTATCATTTTTCATGTATTTAAGCAAGATTCTGGATAGTCTAAAAAGAGATTTAACGCTCTTTAAAAGCAAATATAGGAAAAATTGATAGAGCAAAGGTTTTCAAGAAAACTTCATATTTGTATACTAAGTGAATAATTATCCTACTCTGATTGTTTGGCCGATGATTGTTTTCTAACTTGAGATAATCACCAGCGAAGATATGAAACGTTTGCGTAAACATCTAACCATGAGTGAAATTGAACAACATTATCAAGATTGCCAAGATCCGATCGAATGTCGTCGCTGGCAATTACTATTACAAGTTGCTCACTCACCGAATATTCGACAAGCTGCCGAAACGCTAAATATAGATTATGATTACGCACTAGGCATTATTCGACGATATAATCAACACGGGCCAGAAACTTTAAAGAATCATCGTAAGATTCCTTGGAAGCAAAGGGCTAAAGTTTGAGTGAGACTAGGAAAATGATAATAAAAGGTGGGTGGACTCACCTTTTAGTAATTTTGTATTATTTAGTTTCCTTATCGGGGCAATTATCATCTTGCCATCCGTAGGGGTGCATCGCGCAAACCAGTAAATTTCCCCCATAAATGCGACCATGATAGTTTTGACAACCGACACAAGCAGGGTGTGTTGTTGGATCGGGATCTACTCTAGGATTAACTAGCCAATCACTGAGTTCCCCCCAATGATCGGGAAATAGATCATTTTCATCAATTCGCAGTTCTAATTCAATTGAAAAAACCTCTTCGATAAATTGTTCAATATCGGTGGCAATTTCGGTATGTATTTCTTCTACTGCGTTTTGGACATCTTGCACAAACTGTTCGATTCCTTGTGCTACCGAGTCTACAACATCCCAAAATTCTTTTTGCCAGTCATCCATTGCTGTGATCCTATTAATCGGTAATATAGTTGCTTTCAAGAGCAAGTCAAGGAGTTAAATCAGAGTACCCAGAAAAAATTAGCTTAATTCCAAATACCCTAAAATTGTCTTACTCTTGTTTTAAATTACGGAGTTCATCTTGTAACGATTCTACCTGTTTTCTGAGGTGATCTACGTCATCTGTTGCGGTAGATGGTGATTCTTCATCATCTGAAAGAATTTCAATCGGACGCGGTTCTTTACGTTCATTCGTTTCAGGAGATGCGTTAACCTGTTGCTGTGCCTGTTGTACTATCTCATCAACATAACGACGCGCTTCTTCTGCGGTCATTTCGCCTCGTGCTACCATTTCATCAGCAATTTTTTGTGTTTGTGTTTTTAATTCCTGTAGAGTCACTCCTGCTTTTTCCATACCATACGAAGCAATACCTACTCCCAAGTACACGGCTTTTTGTACCCAATCGCCAAGACCTGCCATAATCGTTTATCCTTCTATCACAATTAGCTTACATTTACTAGCATACGAAATCTTGCTTGCAAACTGTTATAGCTTTGTTTGACCATTAGTCGTTTGACACCTCTTGAAAAATTTTTCCATAATAAAAAGGAAGATTGAGGCTTGATTAAATTGGTCACTTTATTTCAATTCCTACAACGAAAAGTCGTTCAGGTATCTTGCTTAGTTGTCTTCTGCTTCATCTCTTGTTTTTTCTATCCAAAAATTGCCGATGCTCATCAAACAGTATCGAATGAATTTGAGCAAGGAATTATACAAATGCAACAGGGACACTATCAAGAAGCATTACAAAGCTTCACAGAAGCTATTGAACAAGGAAAACAGATAGATGCAGCTTAGAGTAATCGTTGTTTGGTGTGGCTGAGTCTAGATCAATACCAACAAGCTGATCAAGATTGTACTCTAGCCCTACAACACAAGACGAATAATCCGACGGTTTATCTTAATCGGGGTTTAGCTTTATACAGATTGGGACAATATCAAAAAGCGTGCTGCGAAGCAGATCCCGCAGGGATCGCAGACTTTACCATAGCGATACAACTCGATCATGAGGCTTATTCGGCTTATTATAATCGCGGTTTAGCTTAGACGGCCCTCGGACAACCTAGAGCCGCGATCGCAGATTATGATCATGCGACTCATGATCAATTATCGATTGTTTATAATGATCGCGGTTTAGCTTACTTAAACCTGGGTAATTTTACAACTGCGATGTTGAATTTTAATCAAGCGATACAGTTAGATGATCATAATTCACGTGCTTTGTATAATCGAGGTTGCGCGTGTTCTAGAAATAAAAACTATCAACAAGCGTGCTGCAAAGCAGATCCCTGCGGGATCGCCGATTTTTCCGCAGTGTTGAAACATAATCCTTATCACGCAGAAGCTTATATTAATCGTGGCATGATTCATCAACGATTAGGCTCTCTTCAAGCAGCCTTAGATGATTTTCGCTTAGGAGTACAATATTTACCGCACCAAGATCATAAAATTTACAAAATGATCCAAAAACTACGGAAAGTTTTGTCAATTTCTGAACCTTTAATCAGCTAATTAAAATTATATTGCCCAAATTCTTGACTAATTTAAGAAAATGTGCATTGCTTGAAAGGTTTCATCGGGTGCTTCTTCGGCTAAAAAATGACCGCAATTGATGGCTTTAGCAGTAACATTCATCGCTCGTTGTTGCCAAAGTCCTAAAACATCATATTTTTTCGCTAAAAATCCTTGTTTTCCCCATAAAACTAACACTGGACATTCGATCTTTTTTTGTCCTAATGAGCGATCGTGTTCTAGATCAATAGTAGCCGCCGCCCGATAATCTGAACAGGTGCCATGAATCATCATCGGATCTTGGAAACATCGCTGATATTCGGCTAATGCTTCGGGGGTAAAGGCTGTAAAATCACGTCCCCAACTTTTTAAACAATGCTCTAAAAAATAATGAGGATTTGCACCGATTAACGTTTCTGGAAAAGGATAAGGCTGTATGAGAAAAAACCAGTGATAATAAGCTGTCGCCATCTCTTGATCGGCTAGTCGAAAAACGTCATCTGTTGGCACAATATCTAATAAAGCTAATTTTTTGACTTTTTTGGGATAATCTAAAGTCAGACGATGGGCAACTCTAGCACCGCGATCGTGTCCCACCAAATAAAAGTTCTCAAAACCTAACATAGACATTAAATTAACCTGATCACTGGCCATCACTCGTTTAGAATAGTTGCTATGATCACCATTGTCTAAGGGCTTATAACTGTCACCATATCCTCTTAAGTCGGGTGCAATGACTGTAAACTGTTGGGCAAACAGAGGGGCGATTTTATGCCACATGACATGAGTTTGAGGATAGCCGTGTAATAACAATAAAGGAAAGCCTTGACCCCCTCTGACAAAATGAATCGGGCTACCATTAACCTCTAGGATATGTCTGGTAAAGTGTTCAAATAGCATCTAATACTATGATTTCTGTTATTTATTCTGATGAGTTCCTTCAACATGATACGGGATTATTCCACCCCGAAAGACCTGCACGTCTGACAGCGATCGTTACAGCACTCCATCAAGCAGCATGGGCAGATCAATTACAATGGAATTTACCAACATCTATTGACAAAAAAAACGTTTTACCCTCTATCCAAAAGTGTCATACGCTGGCTCATATCGATAGAATACGACAGATTGCCGAAAAAGGTGGCGGAATGCTCGACGGTGATACCCCAGTCTCATCCAAAAGTTATAAGATTGCTTTACTGGCTGTCAGTGCCTGGTTAGATGGTGTTGATCAAGTTCTCACGACACATGAACCCGCTTTTATTTTAGCCCGTCCCCCTGGTCATCATGCGACACAAAAAACAGGGATGGGATTTTGTTTGTTTTCTAATGCTGCGATCGCGGCGCAATATGCTTTAGAAAAACACAATATTAATCGAGTAGCTATTCTAGACTGGGATGTACATCACGGCAACGGTACCGAAAATATTGTCGAAAATCACCCGAATATTGCTTATTGTTCTCTCCATCAGTCTCCCTGCTATCCTGGTACAGGGCGTGCGAGTGACAAAGGAAAATTTGATAATGTGTTAAATATTCCCATGTTGAGCGAAAGTACGTTGAGTGATTATCAAGTGGCTTTTGAAAAACAAGTTTTACCCTTTTTACTCAAATTCTCTCCAGATTTATTGATTATTAGTGCAGGATATGATGCAAATGAAGCTGATCCTCTAGCATCGATTAATCTTAAACCGAGTGATTATGGCGTATTTACTCAATATCTATTATCTCTCAATTGTCCGATCCTTTTTGGCTTAGAAGGCGGTTACGATTTAGAAGCGTTAGCACAATCTGTTGTCGCAACATTAGAACCATTTGTTAAAAAATGACGATCGCAATTCCGATTAAAGCTATTCAACTAACTGCTGGAAGTGTGATTAGTATCCATCATCTGACTTGGGATGACTATGAAAATATTCTGACGGAACTTGGTGAAAGTCGTTGTTTGCGCCTAACTTATTACCAAGGTACATTAGAAATCATGTCACCCCTAGCAATTCATGAACGCCCACATCGTATTATTGCTGATATAGTCAAAACGCTTCTTGACTTAGAAGGACGAGACTGGGATGATTTTGGTTCGACAACCTTCAAACGCCCCAAAATCGCAGGAGTTGAACCCGATACCTGTCTTTATATTCAAAATGCTGAACAAGTCAGAGGGTGTGTCCGTATGGATTTAGAAATTTATCCGCCTCCAGACTTAGTAATTGAGTCTGATGTTACATCCTTAACAAATCTTGATGCTTATACAGCTATTGGAGTCCCTGAAATCTGGATTTATAACAATAACCAACTGAAAATATATATTTTTGAAAATGGTAATTATCAAGAAGTATTAAATAGTCCGACTTTTGCCAATCTATCTTTGGTTGATCTGATTCCAGTGTGGGTACAACAGGCGATAGAACAGGGAACCAGTAAAATGCTAAGAGAATTAAGAAACTAAATTAACTAACAAGAATTTTAACAACACCATCCTGATGATAGAGACTTTGAAACAACTTCAGGTAGAGGGGTTTTAGGCAAATTGAGGCGAAACTAGAAAAAAATGAACTCAATTTGTATAACAAGAGGGGATATGACAATGCAACAATCTTTACGGGCTGTAGGAACTTTTTCTAGTAGACGTGAGGCTGAAGCAGCACTGAACGATCTTCGAGATTCTGGCTTTAATATGGATCATGTTTCTGTATTAGGAAAGAATGCAGAAACTGGCGATAATTTAGGTGGAGCGCAAGTAAACGAAAGCAGTACGGGTGAAGCGAAAGAAGGCGCAGGTGTCGGAGCCGTTACAGGTACTGTTTTAGGCGGTGTTGGTGGTTTACTCGTTGGTTTAGAAGCTTTACTGATACCAGGGGTTGGGCCTTTCTTGGCTGCTGGAACCTTAGCCGCGACTTTAGCGGGTGCAGGTATTGGTGCTGCTGCTGGTGGTTTAGTAGGTGCTTTGGCGAATTTAGGAATTCCTGAAGATGAAGCAAAGGACTACAATGAACACATCTCTCAGGGTAGATATTTAGTGACAGTAGAAGGAACACTGGATAATATTGAGCGAGCAGGTTCAATTTTCCAACGTCATGGTATTAGAGACTGGAATATCTATGATGTAGGCAATAAACGACGTTATGATCGTGGAACAGTAATCCCCGAGAAAATTAATCCAGAAATCTAGATAACATTTGTTTGTAATTTAGTCAAGTCATTAATACGTCAGCGAATCGAATCTCTGGCGTATTAATTATTCACTTAATCCATAATCTCTTTAATCGCTTCTAACAAACGATCGCATTCTTCATCAGTCCCAATAGAAATCCGAACATAATCGGTAATTCTCGGATGATTGAAATATCGGACTAATACTTTACGCTCTTTGAGTTGATGATATAATTCTTTGGCTGAGATCCATTGAGGAGATGCAAGAACAAAGTTAGATTCAGAATCCATCACAATAAAACCATTATCTCTTAAAGCAGTAATCAAACGGCTACGAGAATTTCTAACTTTTTGCCAAATCTCTTGGAAATAAGAATGGTGTTCAAAGGCAGCCGTTCCTAAAGCTTGAGCAATGCGATCTAAATTATAAGAATCCCGTACTTTGTCCATTTGTTCGATAATGGCAGGTGAAGCAATGCCAAACCCGATCCGCATCCCTGCTAAACTATAACTTTTAGACATGGTGCGACTGATAATCACATTGTCGTATTTTTCTAAGAAATCCCAGTGATTCTCGTCACTAAAATCTACATAAGCTTCATCAATTAAAACAATACCGTTTGCTTTTTGACAGGTTTCTTCTAGATACTGACGGTTAAGGTGTAACCCTAGTGGAGGGTTAGGAGAAGCGAGAAAAATTAATTTCGCTTCGGGACAAATAATCGGTGAGTCTAATTCAAATTTATCATTTGTAGAAAACCGTGTAATCTTTGCTCCATGTACTTTAGTAATGGTTTCATACAAAGAATATGTTAAATCCAAAAAGGCAACCGTTTCACCCGGATTAACAAAGGTTCGCACTGCAATATTTAGAATATCATCAGAACCATTTCCCGCTAAAATCTGTTCAACGGATACCCCAAAAACTTTAGCTGCCGCTTGACGCAATTTTTTAGAGACAGGATCAGGATACAATCTTACTTTAGCGAGTTCTGTAGAGAGAGCGCGAAAGATTTCTTCGGGTGGCGGGTAAGGATTTTCGTTTGTATTTAGTTTAATAAAATCTAAGGTAAGGGGTTGTTCACCTGGAGTATATCCAGGGGTTTGACTCACACAATCTCGTATCGGTAACATCGGGTTTAGTTTTGATCTACGCATTAAGAACAGTATATCGTTAGGGGGTGGCTCAAGGTTAAACTAATACAAAGTTACTATTCTAGAGATGAATGATTTTTGTTTTGAGAAATCATCTGACTATCTAAAGCTTTCTTGGCAATTTTTGTAACATATACTGTAACTGCGACGGTTGCAACTAATCCAACTATATATAAAGACCATTCAAAAAATGTTTTTTCCCGTCCTCCTGTTCCTAATGTAGCGATTCCGACTAAAGAACCGATATAAACATACATAATGGTACCAGGTAACATTCCGATACAAGAGGAGAAAAAATAATCTTTTAGGGAAATCTGCGTTAACCCAAAAGCATAATTTAGAAATACGAAAGGAAATATCGGAGAAAGGCGCGTTAATCCCACGATTTTCCAACCTTCTTTGGCTACTGCTTCATCAATGGCTTTAAAGCTAGGTCTTTGATTAATTAAGTTGTTTACCCATCCTCTAGCTAAATAACGACCCGCTAAAAAAGAGGCGATCGCTGCTAAATTAGAAGCGACAATGACTAATACTGAGCCTTTGACTACGCCATAAATTGCACCTGCACCCAAGGTTAAAATCGCTCCTGAAAGCAGTAAAATACTGGCTAAAATATACACCAGAGTAAAGGCAAAGTATCCCCCTACACCTAAGCTATCAATCCATTCTAAAAGACGTTGTAATTCATTCTGAATCGGCAAAATGATACTTAAGTAATTTGTTGCGATGAACATAAAATCTGTTTTTATCTAATTAAACTAAAAAAACTCTGCCATTTTCCTGACAGAGTTTGGGTGAATATAAATTATTTGGGTTGGTTCTTAGAACGTAAATGTTCCACGAAGTGTACCAATGAATACATCTTGGTTCTCTCCTAAGAAACGTGCTTGTGAAGGATTTTTAATCCAAATCACACCAGGAGTTAAAGAAATATTATCGGTGACTTGATATTTGTAGAAGACTTCTACGTGAATGGGCTGATCGTAACGGAATTTGACGGGTGTTCCTCTTGAATCTAAACCAGCGACATAGGGCTGCACACCAGCAAAAATACCTAAGATGTTGCCAGATTTGAATAAATCAGGGAAGGAAACACCAGCACCGTAACTCCAGACATCGGCATTGCCGCGACCTAACAGAGTAACATTAGAGTACATCCCAAATCCACTAATACTGATCCAATCTGCTAATCTGAGAGCCGCTTGTACACCATAGCTATTGACGACTTTTTGTCTGAAATCAAAGGGAGTTAAACCTTCAATGTAGTCGTCATCAGGAATAGGAGAGCTAAGACTGCTATTCAAATCGGCTGTTGCAAAGTTGGAAAGTTCTGTACCAACTATATTATTATAAATGGCACTATTAGTACCGTGATAGGAGTGTACATAGGTTGCTCCAAGAGCTAATCTGTCAAACAAGTTGAAGTTTAACTGACCATAAGCTGCATAGTCACCATTGTACAAACCAGCACCTTCTCTGGGATCATTAGCATTAGGAGCTAAATAACCTGCGGTAATCGCTGCAGTCGGGCCAAGAATACCACCACCAATGGGAAGACTGATACTACCACCAGTACCCGCACCAATTCGGAAGATGGGACTTTCTAAGGCGAAGGTCGATAGCGCACCATTACCACCGTCGAAGTCTTCAAAGAATGGGTTTGTCGTTGGTAAAAAGTCACTCGGAATACCACCCCAAGCAGCAACATACAAATTAACTGGGCCAAGAGGTGTATAGTACGCTAACCAGTCAACTGCGACATTATTATTTGTACTAGGAGCTAGGTTAAAGGTTTGGGTTAAAGTTGGACTAGCAACATTATTAAAATCGACTCGAGCCGCACCACCTTGATTATCAAATCCAACGCTTTGATAGTTTAGCCTGAACCGATCGCCAGAACCTGCTGCTAAACGAGTGACTAAACGATCTTTTCCAGTGAAGCTTGTATTAAAAACTAAACGAACTCTGCTCTGGAAAGCGGTTTGTATATCTCGGTCAGTTTCACCAAAAACATCAGTAAGAGCAAAAATGACTTCACCGCCTAATTTGGTTGTTGTCGAGAACTGATGATCTTCTAAGAATGAAGTTCTAGCTTCTAAGTTATCAACTCTGGCACCGAGAGCCGCGAGTTCAGCTTGAAATTCTTCCATTAATCTTTTCAGTTTGTCGATATCCTCACGAGCAACGCTTACACCATCTTGGATTAAGCGTTCCATGACGTTCATACAAGCGTTTAAACCTGCGGCAAATTCCCAACGGGTTAGCGCACGCTCACCGCGAAAGGTTCGATCGGGATAACCTACAATACATCCATAGCGTTCAACTAAGCTTCTGAGTGCTTCAAACGCCCAAGCTGTCGGTTCTACATCCCGTAATTGATTGACGCTGGTTACTTGATCTAGTGAACCTAACGATCCTTCTGTACTGTAATCTTCAAGTTGATTAACTACAGGGTCAGATGTTTGTTGAACTTGAGTCGGATTTGAGTTGGTCAAACCTGTTTGACTGTCCTCGATCTGGTTCAACATTTCATCTGCTTGAGCCGGAGACGCAACTGCTAAGGCTATTCCCAAGAGGGTTGGACTTATTAGCAAAGACTTCCAAGTCAGCTTAAACATTTCTAATTGTCCTCACACCATTACACCATAATTAGACTATATAACATTTCTATTCATAGTCTCACTGTTCATTTTATTATATAAAAATAAATTGCGTGTAAAAAAGTAGACAGTTTTGCAGCTTTTCTTAAAATTTGTCTACCAAAAACTATCCGCCCTCACCATTTATGCTACTCAATGATTGGTAACATAAATAGTAAGGGCGGTCTAGCGGGTCTCCTAGTTAACGTCTGACTGCCGAGAGAATCTCGAGACTGTCAGTCTTAAAAGGTTTAAGTCTGAGGACTAAAGACTAGCCCCGGCACACAGCCGACTTTTGGTTAACTAGGTGACCCATGGTTTTACTACTTTCTATCATGGGCATCACCTCCTTGTTCCCTAAACGGCTTTTACTTATAGTTCTTATGTTTATTAGTTTAACGAAGGTTTCTAGAAAATGCAAGGCAATAATCGAGAAATTTTTGAGCAACTGCGGGATATCCCGCAAAATGAATATGTAAGTAAGAAGCATGAAAATTTTGAGTTGTCCATCCTTCTGCTGTAGTGATAGCGTTCCTCGACAATCCTTGAAGCTCAAACAAAGGAAATTCAGGTAGAGGTGAAATTTGGGAATAGTGAAACTCATGTCCTAAAATGCGATCGCCACTATTCAACATTAACCCATCTTGTTGTGCAGTTGCTTGACGGTAGCCGAGGGTTAAGGTTTTTCCCATCCGTGTCACAGTGGGTAAGCTACCAACCATCTCCCAGATTTTGCCATCAAAGTTAATGAGTTGCTCACATAAATACATCATACCGCCACATTCAGCATAGGTAGGTAAACCTTGCGCGATCGCATTTTTGAGGTCTTGTCTTAAAATTCGATTTTCGGCTAACTCTTGAGCAAATACTTCAGGAAATCCACCCCCAAAGTACAATCCATCAAGATCTTTTGGTAAACTAGAATCGCTCATCGGACTCCAAAAAATCAGTTCTGCTCCTAGTTTCTCTAAAATATCTAAATTGTCTTGATAGTAAAAACTAAATGCTTTGTCTCGAGCAACTGCTATTCTAACTCGTGTAGAAGTTGATGTGATTGAAATCGTTTTTTCAATTTGATTAGCTTTAGCACTCAGCAAGGGTAAAAATTGTTCCCAGTCGAAACTCGTTTGCGCTAATGTGGCGAGTTGTTCAAATAATTGGTTCAAATCAGATAATTCTAGAGTCGGGATTAACCCTAAATGTCGATCCCTTAGTGCAATCAAATCATGACGACGCAAAACACCCAAAATAGGAATATTTAAAGGAGATAATGCTTCAAGTAAGAGTTCTAAGTGTCGATCGCTACCGACTTTATTTAAGATCACACCTGCTATTCTTATTTTAGGATCAAGGGAACGATAACCCTGTGCGATCGCGGCGACTGAACCAGAGAGATGACTACAATCAATAACCAGAATAACAGGAATATTTAAAATACGGGCCAGATGAGCCGTACTCGCATAATCTATAAATTGATCATAGCGAACCCCATCAAATAAGCCCATAACCCCTTCAATCAAAGCATAATCTACATTCTGTGAATATTGCCCAAAGCAAGATTGTACATAGTTTTCTGAGGTTAAAATCGGGTCTAAATTGCGACAAGGAAGACGTGTAATCGCTGTATGGAACATCGGATCGATATAATCTGGCCCAACTTTAAAGGATTGGACAGAATAACCTTTGTGTGTTAAGAAAGCTAAAATCGCTAAAGTTATTGTAGTTTTTCCTACGCCACTTCGTTCACCAGCAATAATCACAGTCATTATTTTTGCCAAGGGTTTTTAGTTCTCATCTCTGTCCATGCCGAAAAGAATAAATATAAGATTAGTATGACAATCCCTAAGAAAAAAAGTATTACATCTTGATTCATGATAATTTGGTTCAACCTTTACTCTATTCAAACTTTAATTCAATTAGGAAACTTTTTCGTTCCATATTTAGTCTTGATCATTGTTCACAATCCTTAATCTTACTCTGAACCATCAACTGCTCAAAGAGTATTAAATGAAACGTATTTTTGTTTCTTTATGGCTTAAGTGAGAAGTGTCACCGTTTAATTCCATGCACCATTGTTCATGACTACGAACAATTTTAATCAAAGCACAGAAAGAAGCATTAATTTTAATCTCACCACCAATTAATCCGACAGTCGTACCTAGGATAGATGGCCCATGACCAATTAATAAGATATTCTCAGGAAAACGTGTAACCAGTTGTCTGGCCATTTTGGCTGTGCGGTATAGCATGGTTTTTTCACTCTCTGGATAAAGAGGAATAACACAAGATCTGTAACTCCAATCAATGCGAGGATAATTTTTTTCTAGCATCTCTTTTGAGTGTAGCTTTGGGTTATTGCTCATCCAGGCTGGATTTAACCATTCACTTAAACCAGCTTCTAATTTAATCGGAAGATCGATGATATTGGCCACTTGATTAGCCGTTTGAATTGTTCTTAAAAAAGGGGAAGAAAAAATGTGAGAGATATTTTCAGATCTTAGTCTTTTTCCCAGTTCTTGGGCTTGAATCAGTCCATCATCCGAGAGAGGCGGATCATAAGGCAAGGATGCTGTGGTAAACCATTCAAGATTTACAAAGTCATGACGGTTACCATGTCTTGCTATCCAAATTGTTTGAGACATTTATAATTAGCGAACTCTTAACTGTTATTGATTTTGATAAATAAATTTTAAAGGTAAGTGTTCAATTCTCAAATAAATTTTTCAACATTTCTGTTGTCTATGATGCACTAATTTTCACTAGATCCGATTAATCTATATGTACCGTTTTGAGGCTGATCCCGATTCGAGTATCTCTTGAAATTAACCTTGATACCAGACCAAAGGAACATTTATTTAGAATCTTTACAAAACTTTACGCTTTGTGTATTATTATTAAGGTTACATAAGTATTCTGGATTGTCAAAGGAGCCAACAAGTTTAAACGATCTAAACAAAAAAAACTTTTGGTGTAGGCGCAGCTTAGTTTTGAGTCACTTTCTTCACTTAACTTACTGTTTTAATCCTACGATCTCCCTTCCTCTCTCTTTAACAAATCTATAGATAACTCTCATAATGTTTTCCCGATAATCTGGTTTCTTTTAACCGTTTGTTTGTCTAACTACCTAACAAGAGCGATGCACTCGTCATGAAAACTCCTAAAAATCCTACTGATCCAGTCCGCGCCTATCTTAGAGAAATTGGTCGAGTTCCTTTGCTCACCCACGAAGAGGAAATCGTCTTCGCCAAGCAGGTTCAACGACTAATGGACTTAGAAAGAGTTAAAGAGTCATTAACAGAAAAATTAGGCTCAGAACCAACAGAAAGTCAATGGGCAGAAGCGGCCCACATGAGTTTAGAACAATTACAACGTGAAGTCGGTGCAGGTGATTTAGCTAAACGTAAAATGGTAGAAGCAAATCTACGTTTAGTCGTTTCCGTCGCGAAAAAGTATCTCAAACGGAATTTAGATTTATTAGATTTAATCCAAGAAGGTACAATTGGAATGCAGCGCGGTGTAGAAAAATTTGATCCTACAAAAGGATATCGCTTTTCAACCTATGCTTATTGGTGGATTCGTCAAGCCATTACCCGTGCGATCGCAGAAAAAAGCCGTACTATTCGTCTACCTATCCACATCACCGAAAAACTTAACAAAATTAAAAAGGCACAACGCTACTTAGCCCAACAAAATGGTCATGCGGCCAGCGTTACCGAATTAGCCGAGGAACTTGAACTCTCTCCTAAACAAGTCAGAGACTATTTAGAAAGAGCGCGTCAGCCCCTTTCTTTAGATCTCAGAGTTGGGGATAATCAGGATACAGAATTAGGAGAACTCCTAGAAGATACTGGGCCATCTCCAGAGGATTTTGCCACTCATTCATCCCTACAAATTGATCTAGAAAAGCTAATGGAAGATCTAACCCCCCAACAACGGGAAGTTCTTTCTTTACGTTTTGGTCTTTCTGATGGTCAACCCCTAACCTTAGCGAAAATTGGTCATCGCCTCAATATTAGCCGAGAACGGGTCAGACAAATCGAACGAGAAGCCTTAGCCAAACTCAGAAAACGCAAAGGCAATATTAAAGAATATCTGGCAAGCTAAACAAAAGTCGGTGAACTAGATCTTAGAGGTTCGGTTCTACCGACTTTAAATATCTCAAAAAACTGTTAAATTAAAGAAACAATTGATTAAAAATTGTTTCATTTAATCACCCAAAAGTCCACCAGGAGGCTAACAGTGAACAACGAATTAAATCGTTCCCAGGGTTTTTTTAATCAAGATGGAGACAGTAGCGAAAGTTTGTGGCAATATGTACAGTCGCTAAGCCCAGACACGATTACGCAACTTTCTAAACCCGAATCATCTGAAGTGTTTCAGGTGATGGAACGCAATATCATCGGTTTACTCGGTAATCTTCCCTCGGAACATTTTGGAGTAACCGTTAACACCAGTCGAGAAAATTTAGGTCGTTTACTTGCTTCGGCAATGATGAGTGGCTATTTTCTTCGCAACGCTGAACAACGCATGAATTTTGAAAAATCTTTGTTTAGTATTCAAAGTCACGTAAAGGATGATGGTTTCACAGAACATTAATATAATTGATGTCTAAAGCTGATTTGATACCAAACCGATGCAGGATCAAACATCAGTTTTAGATATTATTAAATTAAGAGGATCGCTTTTATCCTGGTATGTTCAGTCGGGTCGGAAGTTACCTTGGCGTGAAAATCTCGATCCCTATTCCATTTGGGTTTCTGAGATTATGTTACAGCAAACCCAAGTTAAAACCGTTATTCCCTATTATCATCGTTGGTTGAAGCTTTTTCCCACAATTGAAGCCCTCGCCACATCAGATTTACAACAAGTTTTAAAAGCTTGGGAAGGATTAGGCTATTATGCTCGTGCGCGTAATTTACATCAAGCAGCGCAGATTATCGTTAGAGATTATCAAAAAAACGTCCCTCAAGACTTAAATACTATTTTAAAATTACCTGGAATTGGTCGAACCACAGCAGGAGGAATTCTGAGTGCAGCGTTTAACCAACCCGTTTCTATTTTAGATGGTAACGTTAAGCGTGTTTTATCGCGGTTGATGGCTTTACCCGTTCCCTCAAAAGCTCTTGAAAAACTCTGGCATTTATCCGATCATTTAATTGATCCAGACTCGCCAAGAGACTTTAATCAAGCTTTAATGGATTTGGGGGCAACCGTATGCACTCCCAAAAATCCAACTTGTTTATTATGTCCTTGGCAGCCCTTTTGTCAAGCTAATCATCAAGGAATTCAAGATCAAATCCCTATGACTGAAACTGCCGCGCCCCTCCCTCATAAACAAATTGGTGTCGCCGTCATCTATAATCAACAAGGACAAATTTTAATTGATCGTCGTCCCGCAAAAGGATTACTGGGTGGACTTTGGGAGTTTCCTGGTGGCAAAATTGAGCAAGACGAAACTGTAGAAGAATGTATCAAACGAGAAATTAAAGAAGAAATTGATCTTGAGATTGAGGTTAATGATTTACTGATGACAGTTGATCATGCTTATACTCATTTTCGTGTTACCCTACACGTCTACAATTGTCGTTATCTTGCGGGTGAAGCGCGTCCCCTTGAATGTGATGAAATTCGTTGGGTAACCATTGATGAAATTGAAAAATTTCCCTTTCCCAAAGCCAATATCGAAATTATTAAAGCTTTAAAAGAGAGACATTCAAAAATTAGCTAAATGATTAAATTAATGATTTTTATTGGTTCTAACTTTAGCTACAGTTTTATCAAAATATTGATTCAGCAAAGGTAAAAATAGACTATGGATTTTAGCTAAAACACTCATCTCTGAACCTGGAGTAATCATAAATGAGTTACGTTTGATTCCTTTAATAATCGCTTGTCCTACCGCTTCGGCACTCCAAAGTTTAGCAGTAGCAGTAATGGCTTTTGTTTCGAGTGGTTTGGTTTTATTTTCTTGTTCGAGTTGTGGTGTATCTGTATCGGGTGGATAAACAATCGAAAGATTAATCCCTAATAGTTTTAATTCACCTCTTAAAGATTCTGCTAACCCTCGAATGGCAAATTTACTAGGGCTATAGGCACTGTAACCATAAATACCAATTAAACCCGCACCTGAAGATAAAACAATAATATGACCTTTTTTCCGTTTTTCCATTTCTGGTAAGATGGCTTTAAGACAATAAAGTGTGCCAAAATAATTAACCGCCATTGTCTTTTCAAAAACATCAATAGAAAGGTTTTGAAAATAATCGGGTTGGGCAATTCCCGCAGAAGTTACTAAAATATCAGGAGGGCCGATTTGTGCAATAGCAGTTTTGATCGCTTGTTCAATTGATCTGCGATCGCTTACATCTGCTTGTAAAGCTAGTATTTTTTGTTCGGGTGATTTACATAATTTTTCTAATACAGATTGGGTCGCTTCTAATTTTTTTAAATCTCTCGCAATAATTGTTATGTTGCTTCCTTCTTTTGCTAATAATTGTGCCGTTGCTTGGCCAATTCCACTAGAACCACCCGTGATGATTGAATGTTGGTGCAGAAAATACATAAAATTTTCTCCAAAGAATTATTTAGATTTTAATGATATCTCTCTGAGTTTTTGACAAATAAAAAAAATAAATGTATAATTATTCTTTAGAAATCTAAGTGTTTTAAAATTAATAACCTGTATTTTAAAATAATTTTTGATGAATCAGTTCTTTCCAATCCAGACAAGAAAAAAGAGAAATCAATTATTCATCGGTTTACTGTCGCTACTGACTTTTGTCGCAGGATTTAACCATACATCTTTAACTAACGCTAAGATGAATCCTCATTTTTCGGCTTTAGCAATAGAACCATTGTTGAATCAAAAACAAATTAGCCAAAAACAAAGGGGAGTACGCGAAGGACAAGTAATCCTTACAGGTGAACAAGGACAATATACAGGAAAAATGATCGTCAGAGCTAGTCCTGCGATCGCTTGGGCAGTTTTAACCGATTATGATAATTATGAAAAATTTTTACCTGATGTAGCCGAAAGTAACTTAGTCGAGAACAACGGTAATAATAAGATTTTTGAACAAGTCAAAATCATTCAGGCGGCTATTTTTAGCAGAAGATCAAAGATTCGCATCGCTGTTACTGAAACCTATCCGAAAAAAATCGCGTTTAGAATGACATCAGGTGAAATCAAATCGCTACAGGGATCTTGGACAATTCAACCGCTATCTAGACCCAATGGTAATATGCCAATACAACTTTTGATCACGCATCAAGTGGAAGTCGATCCAGGTAATGTATCATGGCGAGGTATTTTTTATGGGATTTATGAAGACAGCTTAGAAGAAACACTACAAGCGATTTCCAAAGAAATCAATCGACGAGCGCAGATTAATCAATAGTTAAGCCCTCCTGTGAGCAAGGGTCACTCCTATGTAACAATAATAAGGTTGTTTCAAAAGATTTCAGGACTGTTGTGCTTTCAGAAGTAGCAGAAAAGAGGGAAGTTATGAAAGTCGGTGATCGCGTCCGTGTCAGTCAATCTGTCGTGGTTTATCACCATCCGCAACACAAAAAGGAACCATTCGATCTCATCGGAATGGAAGGGACGATCATTAGTATTATTACCGCATGGGAAGGTAGACCCATTAGTGCTAACTTACCGATCGTCGTTGAATTCAGTCCAAAGTTTAGAGGTCATTTTCGTGACTTGGAACTCGAAGCGATCACCAATTGAACAACATCAATGATCTTTTCACTTTTTTTAAAATAGACTTCTCACAAGGGGTCAATTTTTGATACCGTACTAATCAGAACAAAGATTAGATCACCATCTTAAAAAAGGGATCATATACAATCTTGTCATTGTCAAACGGAGAACTATAAAAATGTCTATTATCTTTCAAATCGCGCTAACTGCATTGGTTCTGTTTTCTTTTCTAATGGTTGTTGGGGTACCTGTTGCTTATGCTTCTCCCCAAAACTGGGATCAAGCTAAACCCCTACTTTATATAGGATCTGGTGTTTGGATCGCCCTGGTGCTTATCGTCGGTGGTCTCAGTTTCTTTGTTATTTAACTCAAAGATTAGAGTGCTTTGTTTTTTGGGGAAAAGGGTTAAAGGTTAAATAATTTCCCTTGATCTTTAATCCTTTTTCTCATCTCATCCGTTGTTTACTACTCACTACTTCATCTACTTATGACCGTTTTTGAGGGAACATTTCAAGATTCAGCCTCTTTTCGTTTTGCGATCGTCATTGGTCGTTTTAATGATCTAGTGACTGATAAGCTTCTATCGGGATGTCAAGACTGTCTCAAACGACACGGCGTTGATGTTGATCCAAATGGTTCACAGGTTGATTATGTCTGGGTACCAGGAAGTTTTGAAGTACCGATGATTGCTCGTCAGTTAGCAATAACTCATCGTTATGATGCCATTATCTGTTTAGGAGCAATTATAAAAGGACAAACGCCCCATTTTGATTTTGTGGCAGCAGAAGCGGCTAAAGGAATTGCGGCGGCGGGATGGCAGACAGGAGTTCCCGTTGTGTTTGGGATTCTAACCACAGATACCATGCAACAAGCTTTAGAAAGAGCAGGCATTAAGAGTAATCTGGGGTGGAATTATGCCCTTAATGCCCTAGAAATGGCGAGTTTGATGCGTCAAGTGCAAAAACTAGATCACACCGAAGCGGGAACCATTTCAGTTTTACCCGTTTCAGCACCCACACAGCTAAATGCTGCTCAACAAGAAACGGAAAATCAGACATCAAATACTTGACAAAACCTCAAAAGTTTGAGATGATAAATAAAGTCTGAAATTTGCGGGCATAGCTCAGTGGTAGAGCGTCACCTTGCCAAGGTGAATGTCGCGCGTTCGAATCGCGTTGCCCGCTTAGTAAAAAAATCTTGGTCAAAAAAATTAAAAAAAGCTTTAATTACTGATTTGTAGAGCTTTTAAATAAGGATTGAACTAAGGGAGCAAACCACCTATTGATGACACAGCATATACTAGAGAGTACGAAGTGTAATTAACCTAATTTTTCTACTGATCTTGTGCGACCACAAAAGTTTCAAAAAATAGAATTAAATCAAGATTATCCGTGTCCTTGTCGTCGGCGAGGTCATTTAAGTCCAATTATTTTGACAGAAGCATTAGGCTGTGATCGGTGTCAGCAAATTTTTGTCGTTCAAGACAATGGTCATGTCATTGAACAACTTTCCTCAACTTATCCTTATAAGCGTTCTTGGCGTTGGACGGGACATCGTTGGTTGGCGGCAAATCCTCGATTAGGCGAGGGCTACTTACCCGTTATACTAGGCATTATTTTACTTTTACTGATTGTTTGGCTTCCTCTAGTCCTGCGTGCGCCGTCTAGTGTGGGGATGATTCTTTGGGCAATTCTCGCAATGCTACTGATTATCTTACCTGCTCTGATTTTTTGGTTAGCCTATCGGCGTTAAAAATGTATTTATGAGTGCAGAAATTATATCTGATCCAATTCAGACAACTGTTCAACAAAGTTATCAAGCGTTTTTAGAGCTTGGGCAACTGAGTGGAACTCAACGCAGTCGGGCAGTAAAAGCCATGTCTGAGGGCATTAAACTATCTTTTGATGAGATTTTAGATGCTAATACCCTAGACTTAGAAATCAGTCGGGAATTAGCGGTGTCTGAACAGATCTTAAGATGGCTAAAATTAACACCACTTCGTCTTGAAGTCGCAGTAGAAGTTCTAGAACAACTCGCAGAAGCAGCCGATCCGATTTTACAAGTCACCAACGCTTCATATCAACTCAATCCCTCACAAACCTATTGTCAAAGAATGCCTTTAGGGGTAGTTGCTTTAATTTATGAAGCTTTTCCCGAATTGGGTGCGATCGCGGCAGGATTTACGATTAAAACTGGCAATAGTTTAATCTTACGGGGTTGTGGTACGTCGAGTCATTCGAGTAAGATCATTGCCAATATTCTACACTCGGCTTTAGAAGATACTGGACTTCCCGTTAATTGTGTGCAATTGATTGATTCTGATGACACAGATGGGATTGATCAATTAGTCAACAATCAGTATATTAATCTTGTGATTCCCTATGGTCGTCCCAGTTTAATTAGTCGAGTTAGTCAACTTGCCAGCGTTCCCGTTTTAAGATCAGCGATGGGCAATTGCTATTTATATTGGTCACCGAGTGGCGATCTAGAACTCACTCGTCATATTATTATCGATAGCCATACAAGTATCCCAGATCCCGTCAATAGTATTGAAAAAGTTTTAATTAGCACTAAGCACAATCCGTCATTATTGGGAAGATTATTTAGCAATTTGAAAGAAAAAGGATTTGTTCTCAAAGGGGATCTGGATTTAGTGGCAAATTTTCCCGATTATCTGATTAAAGCAGCCGATACTGAATGGAGTAAGCCCTATTTAGATAAAGTTATTGCCTTTAAAATTGTCGAAGATTTATCAAGCGCGATCGCATGGATCAATAGTAATAGTAGTGGTCATGCCGACTGTATTGTGACAGAATCCTATCGAGAAAGCCGACAATTTGCCATGAATAGTGATTGTGCTTTAGTGTATATTAATTCATCGCCTCGTTTTTCGCGCAATCCCAAACAAGGGGAATCGGTCTTTTTAGGCGTTTCTAATCAAAAAGGTCAACGCCGAGGTTTAATTAGTTTGGAGACCTTTACGACGCTTAAACAAGTCGTTCAGGGTTAATTTATACTCGTCGTTATTAATTCTTTACTCATTTCAAAGTCATCGGTACATCGCCGTGAGACGACGATGCCTGCGATGACTGCCCTCCGCAATTAGACGTGACATTTTGAACATCATCTAGAGATTCTAGAGTATCGATGAGTTTAAGAAGCGATCGGGCTTGTTCTGGCTCACTCACTTCAATCATATTACTCGGAATCCAACGTAATTCAATTTCTGCTACGGCTAATCCTTTTGTTTGTAGAGTGTGTTGTAAGTGATCTAAATTAACAACTTCTGTAAAGACTTCTACTCCTTTCCCATCTTCATCATCAAAATATTCATAAGTATCAGCACCTCCTTCCACGGATGCTTCTAACAGTAAATCTTCTTCTATTTCTCCTGTTAGCCAAATCACACCTTTTTGATTAAACATCCAACTGACGCAACCTGTTTCACCCAAGTTACCGCCATTTTTACTAAAAGCTACTCTCAAATCAGCAGCCGTTCGATTACGATTATTGGTTAATGCTTGAATAATAATCGCTACTCCACCAGGGCCATAGCCTTCGTAACGAATTTCTTCTAAAATGGTGCCATCATTGTATTTCCCTGAACCAATAGCGATCGCTCGTTCGATATTATCATTGGGTATACCTGCGGTTTTTGCTTTTTCGATGGCGGTTCTGAGTTGAAAATTACCTGCTGGGTCTGGTATCCCGTTACGTGCTGCTACAATAATCGCACGAGATAATTGAGTAAATGTTTTTCCTTTTTTTTGATCAACTCGCTCTTTTTGACGTTTAATATTCGCCCACTTACTATGTCCTGCCATTGATAATGTTCATCGTAACGTTTTTCTATAGATTACTATAAATTGGGAAGTACAGTTCAATTGAGCAAGCCTCAGCTAAGTTAGCTGGTTAAAAGTGTGCCAGTATTAGAGAAATAAAAGAAGTTTGGAATTTGCCATGAATTCATCTTATCCTTATCCCGATGAATCATCTCGTAAACGAGCTTTAGAACGCTTACGAGAAACAAACCGTCAATTAGAATTACATAACTTACAGCTAGAGGAAATTTTGGCAAAGCTTGAAGCAGAGGTACGTCAACAAAAACGAGAACGTTTACTCAAAAGCAAAAAATAGAGACGCATTACTGACACGTCTCTTATCAATTCATTTAGGTTAACTGTTCGCTGACATCAAGATCGAACAGCATTTGTAATGATTGTAAACATCGTTTTCGCGCTTCGATATCTTGTTGCGCTCGTAGTTGTACCATCGGTTCATGTAAGATTTTGTTAACAATGCCTCTTGTCATCGCTTCAATGACTTCTTGATGCTTTTCGGCGAATTCTGTACCGAGACGCGATAAAGCTTTTTCGAGTTCTTGTTCTCTAATCGTTTCGATTTTGGTTCGTAGACAACTAATGGTAGGAACTGTATCAAGGGAACGCCACCACAATTCAAAAGAGGCTACTTCTTCTTCTAATAATTCTTCGGCTTCTTGGGCCATTTTGCGGCGACTTTCTTGGTTTGCAGCAACGACGGCTTTTAAATCATCTACATTAAAGGCTCGCACATTTTCCATATCATGGACATCGGCGTGTACATTGCGAGGAACTGAAATATCAATCAGCATTAATGACTGTTGTTCGCTTAAAACTCCGTTTAATTTCGTTTTATCGACAATGGGTTCAGTTGCGCCAGTGCTAGTAAAAACAATATCCGAAGTAGCGATCGCATTCATCATGTCTTCGAGGGGACAAAGCTTAAGGGTTGCTTCGGGAAACTGACTGGCTAATTCTTCCGAACGACGTTGCGATCGGTTGACAATTGTTATCTGATGTGCATTCTTGGCGATCAGGTGTTGTACGAGGAGACGAGACATTTTACCCGCCCCAATAATCGTTACTTTTTGGATAGCCAGATTTTCGACTTTCGCATAGGCTAATTCTACGGCGGCTGAACTGATCGAAACTGCACCAGTTCCAATGCTGGTTTCAGTGCGTACCCGTTTGCCTGCGGTCATTGCTTGTTTAAACAGACGATCCAATAAGCGTCCGAGTGCCTCATATTTCTGGGCTAATTTATGAGTATTTTTGACTTGAGCTAAGATTTGACCTTCACCAAGAACCAGACTTTCTAAACCTGCTGCTACACGCATGAGATGGCGTACTGCGTCTTGGTGTAACAAAATAAACAGATAGCGTCGCAGTTGTGGGATGGAGATATGACCAATTTCGGATAAGAACTGAATGATTTCGACCACTCCTTTTTCAGTATCAGTAATCACGCTATAAATTTCTAGACGGTTACAGGTACTAATGATGGCTACTTCTTCAATGTGAGGATAACTCTTGAGGTGAGTCAAGGTTTCTTCGAGTTTAGTTTCTTGAATGCTGAGTTTCTCCCGAATTTCAACAGGGGCTGTTTTATGACTTAAGCCCACTACGACAATATTCATGTGTTCTCCTATTTAATCTTCTGGCTGCTAAGTAAGGTCAAATACTATGGAAAGATTGTAAAATTTCTCTATTGAATGCAATTTAGACTTAATATGGGCCTGATTAAAAGCGTTTGAAAACAAACTTTATAAAATTTCATGATAGTCAGCATAAGTTCTAACCCAGATGAAGTGTTGATCCCTCGGCTGTCTTTTCTCAGGAAAGAAAAAACATTTTACCTAGTTACATCAACGGTTTATTTGAGGGATCGATCACACTTATCTATTGCCTAGATTAACGCAATTGTAGGGTTTTTGGTTCGTCGAAGAGGTGAACAGTATCAACAAAACGAGCCGTTTTTGACTGAGTGGAAATAACTAAACTTTGGGTTCTTGCACCACCATGAAAGAAGCGAACGCCGTCCATGAGTGTTCCAGGAGTGATCCCACAAGCTGCAAATAGAACGGTATTACCACTGGCTAGTTCATCAGTATCATAAACGCGATCAGCATCGGTGATCCCCATCTCGTTGAGACGTGCGAGGTTACTTTCTCTGCTTTCTCCGATCAAACCTGTTTTAACAATGGCGGGATCATAGATCAATTGTCCTTGGAAGTGTCCCCCTAAACAGCGCATGGCAGCCGCCGAAATTACGCCTTCAGGTGCCGCACCAATACCCATTAGAGCATGAATATTCGTTCCAGAAAAAGCGCAGGAAATAGCCGCCGAAACGTCACCATCGCTGATCAGACGAACTCTCGCCCCAGCATCACGAATTTCTTGGATGAGTTCTTTGTGACGTGGACGATCCATGACGACAACGACCAATTCTTCGATCGAGCGACTCATACACTCAGAAAGAATTTTAAGATTTTCGGTAGCAGATTTATTGATATCTACATGACCTTTCGCAACTGGGGGGGCTGCCAGTTTTTTCATATAAAAGTCGGGTGCAGCAAATAATCCACCTCTTTCAGAAATTGCTAAAACAGCCATTGAACCGTTTTGACCGTAGGCAACTAAGTTAGTTCCCTCACAAGGGTCAACCGCGATATCAATTTCAACTAATTCATCAGGGTTACAAAAAGTTTTGGCATCAGGTTGAGTACAGATCCCGACTTCCTCACCAATATAGAGCATCGGTGCATCATCTCTTTCACCTTCTCCAATAACGATCCGTCCACGCATATAGATTTTATTCATGCGTTCGCGCATTGCTTCTACAGCAACTTGATCGGCGATGTTTTTTTCGCCTTTGCCCATCCATTTAGATGATGCGATCGCAGCTTGTTCTACAACTTCAATAATTTCTAGACCGAGCGTATTTTCCACAGGAATGATCCTCCCAACTGCTGTTATATGAATCTATAGGTGGTTTGATTACTCCTAATAGAGTACATCCAAAGGGTGACAGTTCAGTACTAGATCGCGGTTTTTTGACCGCGGCTGGGCGGTGGCAGCAGGCTCCGCCCTTACAGGGCGGAGTACCTGCCACTCCCTAAAAACGCTTGTACTTCCTCGGCGGTGGGTTGGGAGGCGATCGCACCTGGTCTTGTTGTAATGATCGCTCCGACTGCACTGGCATAAATCACGGCTTGACGTGCTATTTCGGCATTCTGAAAAATCGCTTCACCCTGTTCTTGATATTGATGTAAAAATCCTGCTAAAAAGCCATCTCCCGCACCAGTGGTATCAATTGAAGTGACTCTAAAACTATCTACTTGACCCCGATGAGTTCCGATACAATACTGACATCCTTGTTCACCTGCTGTAACTAATACCCCTCGAACGGTTTTGAGTTGTTGTTGTATTGCTGTGGGATCTTCTGTCTTAAATAACCATTTGGCCTCATCATCAGAACATTTGATCGTATCAGCAGATTGCAGAAAATCTAAAATTAAGGGCGGTGCTTCGTCTACATTTTCCCAAAATACAGGCCGCCAGTTTACATCGATGACGACTTTTACTTGATGTGCTGCGGCGAGTTGAATTGCTCGATACATCGCTTGTCGAGTTACAGGATAAGCTAAACCAAGGGTTCCCATGACTAAAAATTCGGCTTGACTCCATAACCTTTCGCTTAAGTCATTACTCACTAAACGAGTATCCGCAAAATCAGTGGTTAGTGTCTCCCCAAACCCAGCAAAATGACGTTCACCATTCTTAGAACGAGTGACATAAACCTCTCTTGTGGGTGCGCTGGGATGACGTTGTATTCCTTCGGTATTAACTCCTGTCGTTTGGAGAAGTTGAATTAAATCATTACCTGAAGGATCTTCTCCCACACACCCAATAAACGCCGATGGAGTTCCCAATTTAACTAAGGCTGTCGCTACATTCGCTGGTGCGCCACCAGGATAAGATGTCCAAGAGGTGACTTGGTTTAGTTCTTGTTCGCTTTGATCGGCTAATAAATCAAATAGAATTTCACCTAAACACAAAATTTGAGGAGTCATAGGAGTATGGAGAAAAAACAACTAACTACTAGACTCCCATAAAACAATCATTCACCTAATAGAACTTAGCCTTGCCAAACTTTTTAAAAGCAGTTTCCATTGATCTATGACCTTTCTCAATTTCTTATCGTTAAATAATCGTGATTGAATAAAAAAATTTAATATAGTAGGGGTTTGGTTACCAAACCATTACATATAAGTCATTAGGTTAAAAATGGCTGTAAGTGTTTTATTTTACTTATATTACAAGTTATTTGTATCATTCGATACAGACGCAATATAAAAAAGGTGAGCAATTGCCCACCCGATCAATAAAATTATTTAGGAATTAACAGACCAAAGCTCCTAAACCTGCTACCATTTCTTCGGCTGTAATTGTGCCATCATGATTAATATCTAAAGCATCGAAAACAGCATCGGTTCCTAGCCATTCTTCACGAGTGATTAAACCATCGCCATCAAGATCGTAGGATTTGAAGATATCAACCGCAGCATTACAGACAAAGGCAGTTCCTTCGATTTGTGCTAGTCGCTCGGCCAATAATTTCTCTAGTGTTTCCAGGGCTTTTGTAAAACCTTGAATCCCTTCTGAGAGTTTCTCCGAAGACATTCGATCCGCTTCGTGCATCTGATTAAAGGTAGCTTGATCAATCGTCAGTTTTTCGATGTCCAAAGATTTAGCGATCGCTGGATCAAGTTTCCGAGGTAAGTCAGCCTCAGTTAATTTTAATGTTTCTAACAGTTTGGGAGAAATCGTCAATAAATCACAGCCTGCGAGTTCACAAATTTCGCCAATATTGCGGAAACTAGCCCCCATCACCTCAGTCTTATAACCATACTTCTTGTAATAATTATAGATTTCGGTGACAGACTGAACCCCAGGATCTTCTGCGTTAGCGTATTCTTTCCCTGTTTCTTTAACATACCAGTCTAAGATTCGTCCAACAAAAGGCGAGATGAGAGTGACTCCCGCATCAGCACAGGCGATCGCTTGATGTAAACCAAACAACAGGGTTAAATTACAGTGAATGCCTTCTTTTTCTAAAACCTCAGCCGCTTTGATCCCTTCCCAAGTCGAGGCAATTTTAATCAAAACGCGCTCCCGAGAAACGCCAGCCGCTTCATACTCAGAAATTAGATAGCGACCTTTCTCGATCGTTCCTTGAGTATCATAGGATAAACGGGCATCTACTTCAGTTGAAACACGTCCTGGAACAATTTTCAGAATTTGTAGACCAAAAGCAACCGCCAAACGATCAAATGCTAGTTTAGCCACCTCAACCGCCGGGGCATCCTTACCTAATTTCTCTCTAGCCGTTCTTAGAGTAGTATCAACAATCTCTTGATACTGGGGCATTTGTGCCGCAGCCGTGATCAAAGAAGGATTTGTTGTCGCGTCTTGTGGTGTGAAGGTTTCAATAGATTGAATATCTCCAGTATCAGCTACAATAACCGTGACTTCTTTCAGTTGATCAAGTAGGGTTTTAGCCATAAATGCTACCTAAAAAATTTATCGCAATACCCCTAATATAACGAGATAATCCTAGTACATTGTTAACAAAATGCTAAAGTTTTAAGATTTGATGATAAAAAGGAATTTCAAAAAACGACCAGAAGAGTAATTTCATACCTTCTTAACCTAGAGTCGCTATCATGACGAATAAATTAGGCGCGTATCGTAACTGACGATGAAAATTCTGATTCTAAATGCGGGTTCTAGCAGTCAAAAAAGTTGTTTGTATGAGTTAAGCGATGATCGACTCCCAGAACATCCTCCTCAACCCTTGTGGAGTGCGGATATTGATTGGACAGCATCTTCTGATTTTGGCATTCTAACGGTTAAAGCTAATGGAGTCAAACAAGAAATTGAACTCAGATCGGATCAGCATCTTGAAGGAATTGCCAAACTATTAAATACATTAGTAGAAGGCGATACCAAAGTCATCGAAAGTCTATCAGAAATTAACGGTGTTGGACATCGTATTGTGCATGGTGGTAAAAAATATTCCACCGCAACTTTGATTACACCTGAAGTTGAAGCAGAAATCTCTAATTTAATTCCGTTAGCCCCTAGCCATAACCCCGCGCATTTAGAGGGAATAGCAGCCATTAAAAAGGTATTAGGTGAGGTGAGTCAATTTGCAGTATTTGATACAGCGTTTCATACCTCGATACCCGATGAAAACTCGATTTATCCACTTCCCTATGAATGGTCACAAAAAGGAATCCGACGTTATGGTTTTCACGGAACCAGTCATCAATATTGTGCTAACCGCGCTGCACAAATCTTAGGAAAACCGATCGCATCACTTAAAATTATTTCTTGTCATCTGGGTAATGGTTGTTCTTTGACGGCAATTAAAGACGGAAAAAGTATCGATACAACGATGGGATTTACGCCTTTAGAAGGATTGATGATGGGAACACGTAGCGGTTCTTTTGATCCAGCCATTCTAATTTATATTATGAAAGAACATCTTTACGAGCTTGAACAGTTAAATCATTTATTGAATAAAGAATCTGGTTTAAAAGGTATTTCGGGCATTTCTGGCGATTTACGCCCTGTTCTCAAAGCAATCGATGAAGGAAATGAACGAGCAAAATTAGCTTTTAAGATGTATATTCATCTGATTAAAAAAGGCATTGGCGAAATGTTATCCACCTTAGAAGGGGCGGATCTAATTTTGTTTACCGCAGGAGTCGGCGAAAATGCCCCCATTGTCAGAGAAAAAGTCTGTGAGGGCTTCGGCTTTTTGGGTTGGAAAATCGATCAAGATAAAAACAATTCCCATCCCGTCGATACGGATATTGCTACACCAGATTCAACGATCCGAATTATGGTCATTCACACTGAGGAAGATTGGGCGATCGCCCAAGAATGTTGGCATCAGATCAGTTCAACCTTAACCTAACCGTTGTACAGACGCGCCATGGCACGTCTCTACTCTTTGCAACTCTGTAACTGAACTGTAAAAATACTACCTTTTCTAACTTCAGATTTTACTGAGATCAGGCCTTGATGAACTTCAATAATACGACGAGATAAATATAATCCTAAGCCACTGGTTGAACGTTTATGATTACCTTGTCGGAAGCGTTCAAACAAAACAGTTTGGTCTTCTGGTCTAATTCCTGAACCTGTATCTTGTACGTTAACTGTTACTAAAGAATCCTGTTCGGTTAGTTCAATTTTAATATAACCTTCATCTGTAAATTTAATCGCATTACTGACCAAATTAATAAAAACTCGTCGTAATTCTACACGATCGCCCATCACAATACTATTAGCGTTGTCGTCAATGTGTGCCGTTAAGGCGATGTGTTTTTGTTCGGCTAATGGGTTTAATTCTTGTATGACTTCAGAAATAACTTCTTCTAGATCAACTTTTGTAAAATTAAGTTGTTTATAGCCTGCTTCGTGACAATACACTTCTAGCAGGTTGTTAACCATTTCTAATAAATTATGATTACTGCGAATAATGACGGCGATCGCTTGATCCATTTCTGGGGTAATATCGCCATATACTTCTTCTTGAAACAGATGTAGCATTCGGTTAGCAGCGATCAGAGGGGTTCTGAGATCGTGAGTCATCCGCGAGACAAAATCTTCTCTTTGTTTGGCTAATTCTTCCTTTTGCTGTGTTGCTAATGCCGCTTCTTGTTCTGCTTGATGAAGACGCATCACACTTTGAAGTGTTTGTACTAATCTTCCTGAATTGATCCGAGATTTAGATAAATAATCCGATGCTCCTGCTTTCATTAATTCTACAGCGATTTGATCATCTCCTTGACCCGTTAGGGCAATCAAGGGTATTTTTAGCCCTTGACTCCGAAATTGTTTAACTAGAGCCAAACCATCACTATCGGGTAAGCGATAATCAACGAAAATACAATCAAAAGGTTGTTGATCTACTTTGGCGATCGCTGTCGCGCAGTCTCCTGCTTCAGAGATTTTTAAACTTAGTCCATCGACTTTTAACGCCCGACGAACCGCCATACGATCAACTTCATCGTCATCTACAATTAGGATTCTCAGCGTTTGATTCATAATCTATATTATAGAGTTAGCTTACGGTCTGACGTGAGACGATTAAATTAGTTGACATAATGTCCAATAGTTGTTTAACGTTGCCATTGTTTCGACAAAGTTAGAAAATGTGACAGGTTTTAAGATATAGCCCGCAACATTGAGTTGATACGCTTCTACCCTATCTTGATCTTGGTTAGAGGTCGTTAAAACAACCACTGGAATGCTTCTTAATTCAGGATCGGAACGAAGTGATTGTAAAAACTCAATCCCCCCCATCCTCGGCATATTCAAATCTAACAAAATTAAGCGACGATTTGCGGGAACCATAGGGGGGTTTCCATCACCACTACTTTTTAACATTTTCAGGGCTTCCAGACCGTTTGAAGCCACAAACAAGGGATTGGTAATGTTATTTTTTTTAAATGCTCTTTTAACATTCATTACATCAACTTCGTCATCTTCTACCAGCAGGACGTTAATCATTGTATCTTCCATAGTTGCTAGTTACAAATTAAAAATCCGTATTCTGCACGGATTATTCAATAGTTATTTTCGTTACAATTATAAACAAAAAAAGCTATTGTATACCTCAGTCATCAGTGAAAGATTTTTTGGCTTATACAATCTATCTATAGACATAATTTTTAAAAGTAGATGTAAATATCTAATTTTAGTATGAAGCTAGGATGAAGCAATTTACATCTATCCTTATACAGAAAAACAGATAAGCCTTCTAGCAGATTAAAAAACTACGTTATTCTATCCTCTAGGTAGCTGGGGTATCGTAATTGTAAATTGAGTACCCTTGTACACCTGGCTTTCTACTTCAATTGTTCCATGATAGAGTTCAAGGCATTTTTGAACAACAGCCAGCCCTAATCCTGTGCCACTTATTTGTTCTACATTCTGTCCACGATAGAAAGGCTGATAAATTTTTGGCAGGTCATCAACTATAATACCTATTCCTTGATCCTTAATTTTAAACACTGTTTTTTCGGCTTCGCATTTTAAGATCAAATCAATTTCGCCCCCATCAGGTGAATATTTAATCGCATTGAGTAGGACATTACTTAAAATAGAATACAATAACTTTTCATCGAGATAAATACGCTGACAAACGTTTTCACTAATCATTTTTATCTGATGTTTCTCAGTTGCTATTAATTGCAGATTTTCAACTAGATTTAAGCAAAATGCTTCAAGATCAACTCCAACTGAATTAAATTCTAAATTTCCTGATTCTGCTCTTGATAATGTTAATAAATCAGTTAAAAATTGATTCATTAGTTTGACAGAAGATTGAATTCTATAAATATTTTTAAATAATTTTGGTTCTACCTCTTTTGTCAGAGAGTTTTCTAATAATTGCGATGAAGAGAGAATCACACTTAAAGGTGTCCGAAATTCATGAGAAATCATCGAAAATAGTTTGCTTTTTAATTCTATTATTTCTTTTTCTTGTTTTAACTCTTGTTGAATTCGGCTCATTTCTTGTTCTTGCTTCCATTGATAATACAAAATTAGAAAAACTCCATCAATCACAACAAAACTAAAAACTGTGCCAACTAAACTTAAAAAAACTCTAGATTGAATATGAGAACGCGATCGATTTAACCAGCTTTGCAGCAAATTTTCCTCATCTGCTTTGATCTGAGTAAGAATCACTAGAATTTTCTCTCGTAATTTAACACTTTCTGCGGTAATAGCCTTTTGTGTAACATTATCTAGTGAATTGCGTTGATATAGATTGATAGATTGTTTGAGTAATATTAATCGTTGATTGACTAATCGTTGTAATTCTGTTAATTGTTGCTGTTGAGTTGGTGCCGCGTCTTCAAACTGTTTTTGTAATAAATTTAGTTCAGTTTGCATTTGTCTAGCTGCTTGATGATAACGCTCTAATTCTGCTAGATCTCCACTAGCGATATAACCTCTTCTTCCTGATTCTGCAACTGTCATACTTGCATGAAAATCACTCAAATTATTAATGATTTCATAAGTATTTTGTACTTTATCTGAATTTTCTCTAATAGCAGTAATATTTTTATAAGAAGCAAAACTGACTAAACCCATCAGTAATAGTGTTAGACTAAAACCACCAATTATCCACTTATTTTGATTTGCTCCAGCCATTAATAATAAATGTTAAATGTTTTTAGTAAAAGAATTTTCATGCTATGCTACTGTATCGACAAGCTGTTGATGGGCTTCAGAAAGCAAAGCGATAACTTGTCTGGTTACAGTTGGAAAACCATCTAAAAAATCATCAATTGACTCTTCTGCTTTCAAATAATCAAAAAGTGTCTGAATAGGAACTCTTGTATTAGTAAATACAGGAGTGCCGCCCATAATTTCAGAAGATGTATTAATAATTAAAGAATTTCTAAGCATTTGTTTTTAAGCTTGTAGTGTACATTTACATTTTACCCATCATTTTCAAGCAAAATAAAATAAAGGGATCGCTCTTAAAGGCAATTGTTGACACATCATTACTTACACTCTAACTTGTTCTCGGATCTATAGACAATGCGTATTTTAGTCGTCGAAGATGATATCCAGTTAGCTGACATCTTAACTGAAGCTTTAATGAACTGTCAGTATGTCGTTGATTTAGCTAAAGATGGGATAACTGCGTGGAATTGGGTAGAACTGTTGAAATATGATTTAGTTGTTTTAGATGTTACTTTACCTAAACTCGATGGGATTCGATTTTGTCAACGTTTACGACAGAGTAACACTAATAGTCCAGCTTATCAAAATGCTACCGTTCCTGTTTTAATGCTGACTGCTCGTGATACAGTAAGCGATAAGATTGCTGGACTTGATGCGGGTGCGGATGATTATGTTACCAAACCTTTTGATTTGGGTGAATTGATGGCACGAGTTCGAGCAAATTTAAGGCGCGGAAGTTCAACGGCAAATCTAACATTAAGTTGGGGTAATTTACACTTAAATCCGAGTACCTTTGAAGCGACTTATCATGAAAAACCCTTAACCCTAACACCTAAAGAATATGCTTTGTTAGAATTATTAGTGACGAATGGTCGGCGGGTCTTGAGTCGTTCTGGTATTATTGAGCAGGTTTGGTCACTCGATAGTTCTCCAGTCGAAGAAACGGTTAACTCTCATATTCGGGGATTACGACAAAAACTTAAAGCGTTAGGTGCGCCAGATGATTTTATTGAAACGGTTCATGGTTTAGGTTATCGTCTCAAATGAAAATTTCTGCACGAATTCTGCACAATTCATACATGGTGACTGCATTTAGATAAATTAAGCTTATAGATTAGACACATCACAGAAATTATTTTCCCTCACGGCATGAATGTTAAAGAAAGATATCATGGATGGTTAATTGATTTGATATCTGAGCCAACTGGCTATACTTTTCGGTGTTGGCTTTCAGAACAAACAGTCTGGCTGAGTGATTGTAAAGTTTATCCGACTCCTCAACAAGCTTTAGCAGTTGCTCGTCATCGTGCTGATTTAGAGTCCGCTTGTTTGTCTCTAATTTGTTTTTTGAACGAAATTAAAGGACATTGTTATTATCTTAGTTCTGATGATCATCAAGCTTTGACTAACTCGATTTTAGAATTCGCGAAATCCGTTAGTTAGTGTTAATTCCCCCTGTAGGTAATCAATAAATTGTCTTGCAGTGCGTCCAGAACGTCCATTATGACGAGTAGCCCATTGTTTAGCTCTAAATTCGAGTTCATCGGAGGTTAAGGGGATTTGGGCAATTTCGGCTAAATGATGGACGATTTTTAAATAGGTGTCTTGGTTGGCTGGCTCAAAGGTGAGGGTTAAACCAAAACGATCGCTAAATGATAGTTTTTCTTGTTGGGTATCCCACCCATGCACCTCATCTGCTTCACTGGGTCGCGGGCGATCGCTAAAATATTCTTTAACTAAATGTCGTCGATTCGATGTAGCATAAACAACTACATTTGTAGCTTTTGCGATGATACTTCCTTCTAAAACGACTTTTAACGCTTTAAAGGTTTCGTCATCTTCTTCAAAAGATAAGTCATCAACAAAAATAATGAACTTTTGGGGTTGTTCTCTAACGCGTTCTAAAATCAGTGGTAAGTCTTTAAACGATTCTTTATAGACTTCAATTAATCTTAAACCCTGTTCGTGATATCGGTTTAGTAAAGCTTTAACTAAGGATGATTTACCACTACCTCGACTGCCATACAATAAGACATGAAGGGCAGGTTTTCCCATCAGAAGACATTCTGTATTTTTAATGAGGGTTTCTTTGGGCAATTCATAACCAACGATTTCATCAATTTGAATCGGATCAAAGTATTTAACTCCTAACAAATCTCCATTTTTCCACTGTAACGCTTTGTATTGTGCAAAAATACCTGTTCCATATAGTTGATAGTAATTAGCTAATGGTTCTATCAATTCTGGCCAGTTTTGCGATTGATGTAAAAAGTTATTAAAAGTATGATCAATTTGCCAAACGGGTAAACTACTAAAGGTTTTTTGCGGATTCCAGTTATAAATCCCTTCTAAGATTTCTAAATCATGTTTAACCGCGTCGCGTAAAGATAAAGGCAATTCCTCTAAAAATGTTTTCTGTACGTGATGACTAAAAGGATTATCATCTAAAAGAATTTGTTGAACTAAATAATCTTGCCAACTTTGATTAGATTTAGCTAATGCTCTAAACCAAATGCCATACGCTTGTAAACAATTAATTTTATAGTTTTGATTGGATTCAACTAAATTCAATTGTTGCAGGAGATGCAAAAAAGCTTCACCAACTTCATTTTTAAAAACCGATTGAAAAAGCAATAGGGAACAAACTTTAATATAGATTTGATGTTCAGTCATGGTTGATTTTCTCATCTTCTACAGACATTAACCAAACTTTTATTTCTTGCACCAACCAAGTACATTCGGACTCAGTTAGACCACCTCCTAAAAGATGATGTCCGTCCGAGGTTCTAATTTTAATTTGATAATAATCACGATTACTATTATTATAAAGAAATATTCCTGCAATCTCATTATTATATGCTTCTTTTTTCCAAATAATCCAATCAAAGATACTATAAATAATTTTAAATTTATGATTATCAAATTCAATTTTAGACTTTTTGACTAATGAAGCAAAAACTCCCACAAAAATCATTAGTAAAAGTGGACTAATTCCCCACAAGATAACACTACTCAAAAATGTTATAAACATGATTCTCGATGAGGGTAGAATTTTTAGTTTAGGAGGAAACTTAATTTCTAAACTTTTTTCTGAGCTTTCTAATTTAATTTTGCTGTAACTCGGTTGTAGTAATTTCCTAAAATTAAAATCTTTATTAACTAAATCATATTGTATTTTTCCCGACTCTAAAGAAAGCAGTGCATCTCTAGCACTTTTAAAACGACGATCTACTGTAATTTCCGTTAGTTTTTCTAACCAAAGCGTTAAATCTTTTTTGAGGCTTACTTTATCTGAAAACTTAATTTTTGCATTCTCATGTGGTAAATCTGCGGGAGAACACCCCGTTAATAAATGGATTAAAGTTGCCCCTAACGCATATAGATCAGAAGCTGGAACCGCTTTACCCCAAAATTGTTCTAAAGGTGAATAACCGCTTGTTCCTACTACAGTAAAAGTAACACCCGTCACACTTGCTTGTGCTTGAACTGCACCAAAATCAACTAAATAAATATGTTGATTCTCACCTAATATTAAATTACTTGGTTTAAGATCTCGATGTAACACTGGTGGGCTTAATTCATGGAGATAAATTAAAATTTCTAAAATCTCTTTAGCTAAAGATCTAATTTCTGTTTCGCTAAAATGTTGACCTTGATCTAATAAATCTTGTAGAGAAGAACCTGCTATATAATCTTGGACTAAAACAAACCAGGGAACCCCACCACCAATGTTTTTATCAAGGTCAAAATAGGCACGATATCGAGGAATTTGAGGATGTTCTAATGCTCCTAAAACTTGCGCTTCCCTTTCAAATAACTTTAACTCTTCCCATGACAACTGTGGGTTAAATGCTAATAATTTTATTGTTACTTTTTCTTGAGCTAAACTATCAATTGCGAACCAAGTTTGACGACCCATCGCCGTTCGTCCTAACTTTTGTTGTAATTGATATCGATCCGCTAAAATATCTCCAACTTGAAACATAATAATGAGGAGAAACAGAAATTTAAAGCGATAAAGTTTGAGCCATTTTTTGCTCAAGTTGTGCAATTAAACTATCTAAATCTTGGTTAATTTGTTTAAAACACTCAGGCGGCGGTACTTCGGGTTTAAAATAAATTAACTTAACTTGTCCATTGCCTATACCAATCATAGCAACTTCTTCGTTAGGATCATAACCGTCTAAAATACCTAAAATTTCTTGAATTTTCCGATTGACTTTTTTATTAAGGGTTTCTAGAGACTCTCGTGAACAACAAACAAAATGAGGAGTTGGTTTTAGATCAATTCCTAATGTTTCTTTAGTATCACCCCATTCCTGATGTAGTCCCCAAAATACAGCCGCTAGTGATTCTTGATTTTCTTCAACAAATTGATCTAATTTATATCGCCATTGATTTTCTACATCGTTAAGTTGGGAGTCATTAAATTGAATCATGTTTGACCTCAATAAATTTACCGTCGTTACTCATCACCACAATCACCAATTAATTGACATAAATCACGGGACTGATTAAATACAGATTCTAATCTTTCATAATCTTCTGAGTCTAGCTTAAACTTAAAGACTCTGGCATTATCTTTTATATGTTCCGTTACACCCAATCTTGCCCCGATCATGTTTTTTCCAACCAATGATCGCGGTACCCACTTTGTAAAGGCTTGTAACTGTATATATGCTTCTTGCCCTTTGGTTTGTAAAGGCTTGTAACTGTATATATGCTTCTTGCCCTTTGGTTTGTAGTAGACGACGAAATCCAATTAAGTCTTCTGCAGGGTTATAATGATCAGCTAAGTCCCAATATTGAAACATACTAGCCAGTGCGCTTTTAGGCTCAATCTGTCCGTGTGCGCCTGAGACTTGCCACATTCCGTTTAAAAGGCAATTAATCTGTAAATCTGGCGTAAATTGAAATCTATTTTCTAGCATCATGCAGTTAGTCAGCTAAGGAAATAAGCACTTTTACTTCCTAAAGCAATTGTAGCGTCTATTCAACTGACTTAATATTCGACTTCTAACTGTGCTGCTGTAACGGCATCAAAAGCAAATGCTAATACTAGAGGCATCGGACACATCATCAAACATCCTAAAATTAAACCCATTACGGTTAACACACCCGCTAAACCGAGCCAAGTTTTTTCATCAGATGATAAGCCTCTTTCGGTTTTAATCACTCGTAAGACCGTTGAGGGGATCGGTTCGGGCATAACTGCATTAGGAGGAAAAGCCCAGTAATGATTCCGTCTTTCTATAAATAGCTCTGTCCAGCCATTATTATCGCACCATTCTTGAACCCATTGATCGCAGTAATGTCTCATCCTGTCTACCTTATCTCTCTAGCAGTTGCTCGTTTTTTTTATCTTAACCAAAGCCTTTTATTGACATCTCTACTGTCAATAATTCTTAATAAAACAGACGGTAGAGACGTGCCATGGCGCGTCTCTACTTTCATCGAATCATAACGAATTGAGTTTCTGTACAAATTGCAGTTAAAGATTGATCCCAATCTTCTCTAGGCAAAGCGGGTAAATAGGCAAAATCAAAAAGAATACCCACCGTCGGAATAGAAGACCATTGAGGAGAACTTAACAGGCGATCGTAATAGCCACCACCATAACCTAGACGATATCCCATTTGGTCACAAGCCACTGAAGGAACTAAAATTAAATCGACTTCAGCAGGATGAATCATTAAAGCATGACTCAGTGGTTCAAGTATACCATAAGCCCCAGTTTCTAGACTTTCTCCAACCTGCCACCGATGCCACACTAAAGATTGTCCAACACAACGCGGAAAACCCCATTTTTGTGAGGAATGAAACAGACTACTTAAATCAGGTTCTTGACGAATACTAAAATAAGCCAGGATCGTCGTCGCGGATTGAAATAAAGAAGATGTTTGCAGATTTTGACAAATTTGAAGGCTTTTTTCTTGCCATACTGTAGTATCTAGCGATCGCCTTTGATTTAAAATTTGTTTTCGCAATTGAATTTTAGATTTTTGTAACGACATTATTGACAATAAAACTAAATTACTCACTATTACTGAATGAGTCTCAAAATCTTGTATTCTAAGAGTTTAGATTTACAACTCATTAATGGATTAACAATGACAATTCGAGTCATAGCTAAAGTCATCTCTCTACCGAATACACTTGATGAAACAAAAACGTTACTCACCTCTCTAGTCGAACCCACACGCCAAGAAAAAGGGTGTATCAGCTACGAACTTTGGCAAAATCAAGAAAATCCCACAGAATTTAGCTTTGTTGAAGAATGGGAAGATCAAGCCGCTTTAGAAGCCCATTTTCTAACCCCACATTTTATAGAAGCGAGAAAAAAAATAGATGAATTATTAGTGATTCAACCGCAAATTCATCGCTATACCCTCATTATTTAGATCGGAAAAAAGGGAACAACTGTTTTAATAACTTTTCGGATACGCAGTAAAAAGATTAGCTGGCGAATTTTAGGATCGATCGTTGGTGCATAGGGACTTTGTGCTAATTGTTCTTCTAGCAAAGCATATTCAGCCGCACTCAGGGGCTTACCATCAATAGGGGATCGCCCTTCGATAATAATTTCTGTCCGTAACACTTCTTCAGGGATATCGTCAGCAGGTGGTAAGGCTAAAACACTGGGTACAGTTTGTACAGTAATGAGAAAAGATAGAAAAATGAGTCTGATTCCTTTTTGGTGAGCATTCACTTGTTTAAAGGTAAATTGAGAATTTTTTTGTATTTTACAGTGAAAATTATCGAGATGTAAGGGTTTGGTAACCAAACCCCTACAATAATCCTATGAAACGCTGCATATGATACTCCAGACAGACGCAAATCAAGGATAATCAATAGTTATCGGTATTTATCGATCGCTCTATTGAATGCTGTAACGCGACTCAATTTATTAACAAAAATGGTCAATTTAACTCCAAATCCTAGCTATAGCTTAACCCTTCGTCTAGAATTGCCCAACCGAGCAGGAACATTAGCGGCTGTCACTCAAGCTATTGCTAGTGTCGGTGGAAATTTAGGACAAATCAGCTTAATTGAACGAACCCTCAAGATTTCGCGTCGAGAAATCACCGTAGATGCTTCTAGTACCGAACACGCCCAACAAATTGTAGAAGCAGTTAAAACCATACCTGATATTAAAATCCTCAAAGTTTCGGATCGAACATTTGATCTACATCGTAAAGGCAAAATCACCATCGAAAGTCGGCTACCTCTAACCTCACAATCCGATCTCGCAATGGCTTATACTCCTGGTGTGGGGAGAATTTGTCAAGCGATCGCACAAAACCCCGAACAAGTTTTCTCTCTCACCGTCAAAAGTAATATGGTGGCAGTTGTCACAGATGGTAGTGCAGTATTAGGACTCGGAAATCTGGGCCCCGAGGCAGCTTTACCCGTCATGGAAGGGAAAGCCATGTTATTTAAAGAATTTGCGGGTGTCGATGCGTTTCCCATTTGTTTAGCTACCCAAGACACCGAAGAAATTATCAAAGCAGTTAAATATATTGCGCCCGTATTTGGGGGTGTTAACTTAGAGGATATTAGTGCGCCGCGTTGTTTTGAAATTGAGAAACGGTTACGGCAAGAATTAGATATCCCCATTTTCCACGATGATCAACATGGTACAGCGATCGTCAGTTTAGCAGCTTTAATTAATGCCCTCAAACTGGTGAATAAATCCCTCGAAAACATCCGAATTGTCATTAATGGCGCGGGGGCAGCAGGAATTGCGATCGCACTCCTCCTCAAAAAAGCAGGGGCTAAATCAATCTGGATGTGTGACTCTAAAGGGATTCTCTCCCTCAACCGTAACGACCTAAACGCAGAAAAACAAGCTTTTGCAGTCGAAGCGAGTGGAACCCTAGCAGGGGCAATGAAAGGGGCTGATGTCTTTCTGGGAGTGAGTGCGCCTGGTGTTGTTACACCAGAAATGGTTAAATCAATGGCTAAAGATCCGATCGTTTTTGCAATGGCTAACCCAATTCCAGAAATTCAACCCGAACTCATCTCTGAAGATGCCGCAGTAATCGCCACAGGAAGAAGTGACTACCCAAATCAGATCAATAATGTTTTAGCATTTCCAGGGGTGTTTCGTGGGGCGTTAGACTGTCGGGCGAAAACGATTACTGAGAATATGTACTTAGAAGCGGCTAAAGCGATCGCCTCATTGATCACGCCATCTGATCTAGATCGAGAACGCATCGTACCATCTGTCTTCGATCCTCGTGTGGCAACGGCTGTCGCGGCTGCGGTGCAACACGCCGCCCGAACTGATGGAGTCGCAAGAGAATAGGATTTAAACAAGTGGGCTTTTTTTAGATGCTAGAGTAAATTAAAAAAAGACGTTCTCGACAGGTGAGGGTTGTATTGTGATGGATGACATTCCAGAGGCGTTGCGAGATCAAGCGACTTCTAGGAAAACTTCAAGTTTATCGGGTGGATTTCCCCTACCTTTGTTGGGTCTAGGATTAGTATTATTAAGTATTGTCGGTGGATTTAGTGCTGCTTTGTTGATGCGTCCAAGCCCTAAACCAGCAGCCACTCCCTCACCCCAAATTACACCGACTCCCATCGCTACTCCCACTCCCTCACCTGTCGAAAATGTTTTAGGACATTTACCCTACTCTGAAGCCCCAACATCAGAATTAGCCCCCATTAGTGCCGATGGTAGAATCCGTTTAAGAAAAGCCGCAGCCCAAAAATTTATCCAAATGCAAGCCTCAGCCAGACAAGCGGGAGTTATTTTAATGCCTCTTTCGGGTTTTCGTACGGTTAGTGAACAAGAATATTTGTTTTTTCAAGTCAAAGAAAAACGTAATCAAGAAGCGAAAAAACGGGCCGAAGTCAGTGCGCCACCAGGATATAGTGAACATCATACGGGATATGCGATCGATATCGGTGATGGTCGTACTCCTGCTACTAATTTGAGCCCAACTTTTGATCAAACGGCGGCTTTTCGTTGGTTACAAAATCATGCCGCAAAATATAGTTTTGAAATATCCTTTCCTCCTAATAATGCCCAAGGGGTTAGTTATGAGCCTTGGCATTGGCGTTTTGTAGGAGATACTCAAAGTTTAGAAACATTTTATAAAGCACAAAAACTGAAAGAAGTCAAGTAAAATTATGACAGCTTATCAAGTCGAAAATCGGGAATGGTGGGTAGAACGTTGGTTAGAGTTACTCGATTCCTACCGCTTCAAAAAACGTTTAGAACGGGCGAGAATTTATGCTAGGGAAGGAAATGTACTGAGTATTGAGTTTGAGGGGGCGCAAGTTTTAGCAAAAGTTCAAGGAAGTGAACCCGAACCCTATCAAGTTTCTTTGTGGTTAGATCCGTTTACCGATGAAGATTGGGATTATGTGGTGGCTACCTTGTCCGAAAAAGCCATTTTTTCAGCCCAATTATTAAGCGGACAAATGCCCGATGCAATTGAATCTGCTTTTATTAGTAATGGTTTAAATTTATTTCCATTTAGTTTGACTGATGTGCGATCGCGCTGTAGTTGTCCCGATAAAGCCAATCCCTGTAAACATATTGGTGCGGTATATTATCAGTTAGGGGATCGTTTTAGTGAAGATCCGTTTGTCTTGTTTCAACTCAGGGGACGGACTAAAACTCAGATTCTAGAAGCTTTACGACAAAAACGAAGTCAGAATACGACACCCATTCAACCTGGTTTACCTGTAAGCGAAACAGAAACAACTAAAAAGAAACGCGCTACTAAAGCTTCGTCTGATTTAGATCTGGCTAGTTTTTGGCAATACGATCAACCAATAGAATCTTCTTTAGTGGTGATTTCTCCTCCAGTGGATAATAAAACAGTCGTTGATCTTTTGGGTAAATTTCCTCTCTCTTATGATGATGCTATAGCAGTGAAACAATTTTTAGATACTGTTTATCCAACCGTTAGTCAACAAGCAGTGATGTCGGCGTTGAATGCGACTGGTAGTTAAGTTTGATAAGCTGATAGAAGAATATATAAAACTGAATTGTATTAGTAATGAGTCAAACATCACCCGAAGCAACGGAACTGAAATACGGTGAACGCAATATTTTAGAAGGTGAACTGATTACCTTCCCTAACCCACGAATCGGGCGACGCTACGAGATTCATATCACCCTACCTGAATTTACTTGTAAATGTCCTTTTTCGGGTCATCCAGATTTTGCCACGATTTATATCACTTATATTCCCAATGAAAAAATCGTTGAGCTAAAATCCTTGAAACTTTATATCAATAGTTACCGCGATCGTTATATTTCACACGAAGAAGTGATTAACGTGATCTTAGATGATTTTGTGGCTGTTTGTGATCCTCTAGATGTCAAGATTAAAGGGGATTTCAACCCTAGAGGCAATGTACATATGGCTATTGATATTCATTACCAGAAAGGGCATGATGTTGATAAGGTTTCTGATTTCGTGCAATAACTGGAGCAATAGCCTGTAAAAAGCTGAGAAAGGGAATAAATAGTCATAATCGATTATTATCATTGAATGTATGACAATACCTGCAAGTTTTTGGCTCAAAATTATAGTCGCGACTTTGCCCGTTGGTTACTTGGAGAAGCCATTACCCTAACCCAACTGAGTCCATCCGAACTATCACTAGAACAAATTCGGGCAGATGCTTTGATCTGACTAGAGTCAGATGAGATAGTGCTACATTTAGAGTTTCAACCGAACCCGATCCAGATATGGTGTTTCGGATGTTAGATTATAGGACAAGAGTTTACCGTCGTTTTCCTGATAAAGAAATGCGACAAGTAGTAATCTACTTGAAGAAAACCAGTTCAGATTTAGTCCAACAAACTACTTTTGAAATTCCAAACACTCGCCATGAATTTGAGGTGATTCGGCTGTGGGAAGTTTCATCAGAAGATTTAATGAACTATTCTGGATTGTTACCCCTGGCAACATTAGGGAAAACGGCTAATCGAGTCGAGACATTAGGGAAAGTAGCCCAACGACTCGAAGCAATCAACAATCGTCGAGAAAAAAGTAACGTAGCAGCAGCAACAGGGATTTTAGCTGGTTTAGTATTAAAGACAGCAGTAATTCACAGATTATTAAGAGAGGACATTATGAAAGAGTCTGTCTTTTATCAAGATATACTCGCTAAAGGTGAGATAAAAGGAAAAGCCGAAGGAAGGCAAGAAGAAGCAGTTTCTTTGATCTTACGCCAACTTAACCGCCGTTGTGGCTTGATTGCACCTGAAATGAGTCAACAGATTCAAGGTTTATCGGTTGAACAATTAGAGGCATTAGGAGAGGCTTTGCTTGATTTTACAGGTGAAGCAGATTTAAGAACTTGGTTATCTGGACAAGGAAATTAATATAATAGCTACGAGAGTCAAGGGTTACAGCCTCAAAGCCGTCAGTATGTCCATCTATCGCTTGATGAGGCGGCGGTTCGTGCTGTTGGTCAAAGGCACGGTAAACCAGTCAATCAGTGAAACTATCTTGCTCGATCAACACGTCAGTTAAAAAGGTAACCTTTATTTTAAAATCGAAAGATTAAGTATTGTGAGTAACCAATGGATTCTTCTCCTCTGACATCTTTAAGCGATCCTGAGTCTATAGAACCTCTTGAATTGCCTCAATCTGAAGAAGCGTCTACCCCTGTGATTGAACGTTATGTACAAGTTCATCTGAAGACAGAGGGCGATCGGCTTCATTTAATTTTACCCAAACCTCAACCAACAGCAACGGGAAATGATTGGCCCCAAGTCTGCTCTGGATTAAAATATTGTTTGAAAAATTACGACAAAACTTGGACTAATCAAACAGCCGTTACGTTAGTATCACAAGACCGCTTACTAGATGCAAGACAGTTACAAAACTTATCAGAAATTTTACAAGAAGCCGATCTAATTCTCAAGTGGGTTCATACGAGTCGTCGTCAAACGGCAGTAGCCGCAGTAACAGCAGGATATTCAGTAGAACAAATCTACGCGACACCTACCCTATTTTCCGAACCCGATGTCATTAAACATTCTCCCTTAGCCGATCCACTATATTTAAAAACAACCGTTCGTTCTGGTGTTGAAATTAAACATCCAGGAAGCATTATTATTGTCGGTGATGTGAATCCATGTGGTGATGTAATAGCAGATGGCGATATCATTATTTGGGGAACCTTGCGAGGAGTAGCCCACGCAGGAGCAAAAGGAAATACCAACAGCCGTATTATGGCTTTACGGATGGAACCCACTCAGTTACGCATTGCGGATCGAGTAGCGCGATCCCCAAGCTTATCTCCAAATCATTATGAACCCGAAATTGCTTATATTAGTCCTGAAGGAATTCGCATCACACAGGCTTATAATTTTTCTAAAACGTTTTTAATGAATCCAGTAATGGGAACGTCAGAAAAATAACATTAAAATTTCATAAACTCACATAAAGTATAGTCTTATGAGTCGAGTCATCGTTATTACCTCCGGTAAAGGGGGAGTTGGGAAAACGACTACCACCGCGAATTTAGGATCTGCCCTCACTCAACTCGGTTGTAAAGTAGCCTTAGTTGATGCAGATTTTGGTCTGAGAAATTTAGATTTACTATTGGGATTAGAACAGCGTATTGTTTATACAGCGATCGATGTCATCTCTGGAGAGTGTTCATTAGAAAAAGCCTTAGTCAGAGATAAACGTCAACCCAATTTAGTTCTATTACCTGCCGCCCAAAGTCGTAATAAAGAAGCCATTACGCCCGAACAAATGAAAGAGATTGTCGATCAACTCTCGAAAGCCCATGATTATGTTTTAATTGATAGCCCTGCTGGCATTGAAATGGGTTTTAGAAATGCGATCGCAGCAGCCGAAGAAGCTATCATTGTGACAACACCAGAAATGGCAGCCGTTAGAGACGCGGATCGAGTTGTTGGGTTATTAGAAAATGAAGCAATTAAAAAAATTCATTTAATTGTGAATCGACTGCGACCTGAAATGATTCAACTTAATCAGATGATTAGTGTCGAAGATATTTTAGATCTATTAGTCATTCCCTTACTGGGTATAGTTCCAGATGATCAACGAATTATCATTTCAACGAATCGAGGTGAACCTTTAGTCTTAGAAGAAAAATTGTCTTTACCTGGTTTAGCCTATAAAAATATCGCCAGGCGTTTAGAAGGGGATCTTGTTCCCTTTTTGGACTTAATGGCAGCCCATGACACCCTCTTAACCCGTCTTCGTCGTCGTTTCTTTGGCCCCTGAAGAATGAAAGATTAACCCTATGATCCACTTACATTTACAATGATTAGTGAACTGCTAGAACGATTGTTTGCTTGGCGCAGCCCCAATAAAAGCGGGGATGTGGCTAAAAAACGTTTGAAATTGGTCATCGCTCATGATCGGGCGGGCATTAGTCCAGAAATGCTAGAATCGATGCGTCGCGACATCCTAGAAGTGGTCAATCGCTACGTTGAAATCGAGCCAGGCGAAACCGAACTCTCTCTAGAAAGCGATCAGCGAGTCACAGCCCTGATCGCTAATTTACCGATTCGTAGTATTAAACGAACAAATCCCGAAGAAACTTAAAAAAGATGAAAAAATCGACAACGACTTTATGGCTGAGTTTAGCAACCAGTCCTTTTCTTATGGCCTGTTTAGGGTTACGATCAGTCACGGAATGGTTGACAGAAGCGGGAAAAATGAGCGAAGAAGTTTTTCGAGGCGATCGCTTACCTCTTCTCAACTTTCCTGAGTCAGACCCAAAAAACTCATCTGAATCATAAAACTGATTAAGGAATTGTGTTAACAATGACTAACACGAGTTTCCCTTGTCGATACTATGATTAAATCGATAAGCGTCTTGAGGTTTCTATGAATGTTCTCGTCCCATCCCCTGAAACTGCAATGAATTATTTTTCGACTTCTGTTTTATTTCTCCAACAACGGCTGAAATTAGTCGAAGACTTGTGGCAAGCAGTTTTACAGGTAGAATGCGGACAGGCTCTTGTTGATTTACTCAACCAACTGCGCTCAATTTGTTCTGTAGATGAACAGGCTAATGAGAACCTAGCATCTTCAATCAGTGAACTTATTGAACAATTAGACTTAGAAGATGCGGTGAAAGCATCTCGCGCCTTTGCCCTCTATTTTCAGTTGGTTAACATCGTTGAACAGCACTACGAACAACGAGATCAACAACTGTCCCGTCGGGCTACCTATCAAGAAGAAAAACAAGATAGTAAAACTTACTCCCAAGCAGAAGATACATTAGTCGCTGAAACGGTTGGTAAAGATTGGCTAGAAAAAAACTGGTCAGACCCTGATGTGTTTAAAAAAGCAGGGCTTTTTCACTGGCTTTTCCCTCATCTTAAACAGCTTAATGTTCCACCTCAACAAATTCAGCGTTTACTCGATGAACTCGATGTTTGTCTAGTTTTTACAGCCCATCCGACCGAAATTGTACGTCATACGATTCGTCGCAAACAAAGACGCATCGCTAATATTCTCCGTAAGCTTGATCAAGCTGAAGAATCCTTTCGCGGTATGGGTTTAAGCAATTCCTGGGAATCGCTCGCCGCTAAAGAGCAGTTAATGGAAGAAATTCGGCTCTGGTGGCGAACAGATGAACTACATCAGTTTAAACCTACTGTTTTAGATGAAGTAGACTATGCCCTTCATTATTTTGATGAAGTGCTGTTTGAAGCAATTCCCCAACTAGCAGCCCGTCTTAAACAAAGTTTACAAAATTCATTCCCATCCTTGCGCCCACCAAAAAATAATTTCTGTCGCTTTGGTTCTTGGGTTGGAGGCGATCGCGATGGTAACCCCTTTGTGACTCCCGAAGTAACTTGGGATACAGCCTGTTATCAAAGAGGTAAAGTCCTCGAAAAATATTTACACTCGATCATTGAATTATCGGCGGTTTTGAGTCCGTCTCGCCATTGGTGTAGCATTTTAACCGATTTGATTGATTCCTTGGAACAAGATCAACAGGATATGCCAGAAATCTATGATTCACTAGCCCTGCGTTATCGTCAAGAACCCTATCGTCTTAAATTAGCCTATATTCAAACTAGGTTAGAAAATACACTAAAGCGCAATCAACGCCTTACCAACCCCGAAGAAAGACAACTTTTAAGTAGACAAAAAGACTCGAATTACTATAAAACAGGGCATGATTTCCTTTTCGATCTCTGTTTGATCCAGCGTAGCCTAGAGGCAACGGGTTTAACCTGTATCGAGTTAAGCAATTTGATCGCTCAAGTAGAAATTTTTGGCTTTAACCTCGCTCAACTTGATTTTAGACAAGAATCCACTCGTCATGCTGAAGCGATCGCAGAAATCGCCGAATACATCCAAGCTTTACCTAAGCCTTACATCGAACTGCCAGAAGAAGATCGCATTGCTTGGTTAGTGGCTGAACTCAAAAGTCGTCGCCCTTTAATCACTCAGGATATGCCGTTTAGCGACAGAACTCGTGAGACGATCGACACCCTGAAAATGCTCAAACAGCTACAAATTGAGTTTGGTTTAGACATTTGTCAGACATACATCATCAGTATGACCAATGAAGCAAGCGACGTTCTAGAAGTGCTGTTACTTGCCCAAGAAGCGGGTCTTTATGACCCCGCAACCAGTACATCAACGGTTCGCATTGCCCCACTCTTTGAAACCGTCGATGACTTAAAAAATGCCCCTAGTATTATGAAAACGCTGTTTGACATACCGCTATATCGGGCAGCCTTAGCGGGAGGATACGACCATCTCGAACAGCTAAAAAACAATACAGAATTACCACCGTCTCCCCTCCAACCTGCCAATTTACAAGAAATCATGGTGGGTTATTCAGACAGTAATAAAGATTCGGGATTTTTGAGTAGTAACTGGGAAATTCACAAAGCCCAAAAAGCTTTACATAAAGTAGCCCAAGATTATGGGGTTAATCTGCGACTCTTTCACGGACGCGGCGGATCAGTCGGACGAGGGGGTGGGCCTGCCTATGAAGCGATTCTAGCGCAACCGAGAGCCACTGTTAATGGACGGATCAAGATTACTGAACAAGGGGAAGTTTTAGCCTCTAAGTATTCTCTTCCCGAATTGGCTTTGTATAACCTAGAAACGATGGTAACGGCGGTTATTGAATCGAGTTTATTAGGAAGTGGTTTTGATGATATTGAACCTTGGAATCGTATTATGGAATCGTTAGCGACTTCAGCGAGAAAGGTTTATCGTCAATTGGTTTATGAAGATCCTGATTTTCTTGATTTCTTCCTCTCGGTAACACCTATCCCCGAAATTAGCCAATTACAGATCAGTTCACGTCCAGCCCGACGGAAAAGCGGAAAACAAGATTTAAGCACTCTACGGGCGATTCCTTGGGTCTTTAGCTGGACACAAAGCCGCTTTTTATTACCTGCTTGGTATGGTGTCGGAACGGCTTTAGAATTGTTTTTAGTGCAAGATCCAGAGGAAAATCTAAAACTATTACGCTACTACTATTTCAAATGGCCGTTTTTTAAAGTGGTAATTTCTAAGGTTGAGATGACGTTATCTAAAGTTGATTTACAGATGGCGCGTCACTACGTTGATGAGTTATCTAAATCAGAAGACAAAGAACGGTTTGAACGGCTATACGATCGTATTTCCGAAGAATATCATCTGACTCGTACTTTGATCCAAGCGATTACGGGACATGGACGTTTACTGGATGGTGATCCTAATTTACAGCGTTCTGTCGATTTACGAAATCGTTCTATTCTTCCGTTAGGCTTTTTACAAGTCTCGCTGATTAAACGGTTACGTCAGTTCCAAGCACAGTCAGTCATTATTCATTATCGTTATAACAAAGAAGACCTTCTACGAGGTGCGATGTTGACGATTAATGGTATTGCTGCGGGAATGCGTAATACAGGTTGATCTCAGTTAACAGTTAAATTTTGTTAATGATAAACGATTCATTTTTTGTGAAGCGATTAGCGTTGATATGATCAGTAGGGGTTTGGTAACCAAACCCTTTATTGCCAAACCCAAATTTTATGAAGCTAAAAATTGTTGAAAATTATGATCCAAGTTTTACACTTGAATCTATCGCTAAAGAAACGCTATTTAATTTACTAAAAGATGAATCGTTTATTGAACAAGTCAGACAACAAGTTCAAAGCAAAAACTTAGAATTTACTGAATTATTATTTCAACCTGTTCCCTATAGTCTAAAAACGCCGAAAGGAATGCCTTCAGAGTTTGAAAAATATCATCATTCTGAGGAGTATCTGATTATTAATGTACCGCCTCATTTCATGTTCAAAGCAAAGATTTTTCAGCCAAGTCGTCTTTGTGCTATTTATCGTAAGGTTTCTTAATTTATGACATCTCAAACAGAAATTGTATCCCTTAACAGTCTTGATTATCTTCCTTTTTTAGATGAAAACGGAATAATTGATGAAAGTTTACAGGGTAAAATTGGCGTATATGCTATTTTTAATCAAGATAAAACATTACAATTTGTTGGTTATTCTAGAGATATTTATCTGAGTTTAAAACAACATTTAGTCCGTCAACCTAATCAATGTTATTGGATTAAAATACAGACCATTACTCGTCCAAGTCGAACGATTTTAGAAGAAATACGTCAAGCTTGGATGAGTGAAAATGGTCTTGTACAAAATGATGAAAAATGGACACAACCGATTGATGCTAAATTAGCTATGAGTGAAACCGATAAGCAAGAGTACAGTAATCTTGATGAACTTGGACAAATTAAACTCTTAAAAAAGGTTTCTCGACGCATTGAAGAAACCATTCAAGAACAGCTAAAAGAACGGGGTGTTCAAATGGAAATCCGCTTTAATCCTAAATTAAAAGAAGAAGGATTATTGGACTTAAAACCTTAAATTAAGGACTATCAAATTTACCAAAAGATCTAGGATGTCCCGCAGTTTGTTCGCAGAGAAAATAACGGGCAGGTTCATAATGATTTTCGGCTGTATAAGGTGCCAGAAAATGCTCATTGACTAAATCATCGCGGACAAAAAAAGCATTGACACCCGTAAAACTACAACCAACTAATTTATAACCTTTAAGAGTTCCTAATTTTTCTAATGCTAATAAACTAGCTCCCATATAATTACTATAATCCCAACGATGATTAGGGTTATATTGAATTGTCCAACTGACATGAGGGGGATAAACAGCGTTATATTCCATAATGACGACTCTGGGACGATAAGAATTAATAGCTTTCCATATCCAGTAATCATTACCATCAATATCAATTGATAATAAATCTAATTCTTGTGGAACACTTGCTTGTTTAAATAAGGCTTCGATATTGTCTGCATCGACAAAATTATTAATTAGAGTTAACTGGCGATTTTCAATAACACTGCCAAACTTTTCTTTAATTTGTTTACAATACTTATCGCTACCTTCAATCCATAATCCCTGCCATCCTAAAGTAAGAAGAAAAGCGGAATTATTTTCAAGTCCAAAACCAACACCAAATTCTACAAAATATTGATTCGTGGTACCAATTCGCCGAAAAATCTCATGGATAATCCCATCTTCTCCCCCTTGGGAATAGGCTTTAAACTCATATTGGTTTAATTTCTTTGGGTCATTGTATTTAGGATTATTTTTTAAATGATTGTTGAGATAATCTTCAATCATTAAATTTTTTAGTGAGGATTGCGTTGCTAGTAAAGACCTATTTGTGCTTTGTATTTGTTTTAAATCGTTTTGAATAGTCTGAATTCTTGTCGAAAATTTCTTCAAAAAATTAAACATTAAAAGTTACTCCTCACTACACAAAGAATGTCAAAAACAAAATAACACAAGTTTAGCGAGGTTTGGTGAGTTTTTGCTAAAACACAAATCTAGAACCGATGAACTGTATAGGTTGCTACACTTTATGAGGTGTTTAACGATCGCCTGATGAATATAAAGAAATAAAGCTACCTATAAGATTACCCGCCTACGGAGGCGGGTTAATAGTTGTACAAAACGATATGGACTCCTAAAAAAAGAAAAACGAAAACGAAAAAGCAACTAAGGTTTACTAATGAACATACAACAGCCTTTGACACACTCTAAAATATTTCTTTAGCCGTTTCAGGTCTTGGATTATGATTTCACCTTTGCAGTTCATTTGTAGAAAAGTTTATAGAACGCAGGGATAAAACCATTTTATGATGAGAAGAAATATACTTAGACGGGGGGTTGTTGCTTGAGTCAGAGCAGGTAGCACAGGCTCTAATCTCTTTACCTTGTAGGGAAGTTGAGTCGCTTCCTTTGTGCATATTTTTAGATTAACACTGTTCTCAAAGTGTGGGTAATTTTTTTCGACAATGTAATAGTTTGTTGGTCTTCTCAACATTTTCGTAACAAAACTAAATAAAAGATGAGTGAAAGCTTGTAAGCTCCGTTTTGACTACAATATAGATAGATCGGTTGAACTAATTTTTTTCAATTCCTTATGACTAGCCAGAGTGACTTATTAATCTTGATTGACGGACATTCATTAGCCTTTCGTGCCTATTATGCTTTTGCAAACTCGCGTCAAGGTACACTGCGTACAACAAAGGGTATTCCAACAAGTGTCACTTTTGGGTTTATTAATTCTTTAGTACAAGTCATTGAGTCGCAACGTCCGAAATATCTAGCAGTCGCATTTGATTTACAAACTCCATCTTTTCGCCATGAGGCTGAAGAACGCTACAAAGCAACCCGCAAAGAGACACCAGAAGAATTTATCCCTGACTTAGAAAACCTGAAAAGTCTTCTAAGTGTGTTTAATTTACAAATTATTACTGCTGTTGGTTATGAAGCAGATGATGTTTTAGGGACTTTAGCCAAAAAAGCCAGTCAAGAGGGATATCAAGTTAAAATCCTGACGGGGGATAGAGATTTATTTCAACTCGTGGATAATGAACAAAAGATTAGTGTTTTGTATCTATCTAGAAATTTTCGCAATCCTTTAGACGGTTATACCGAATTTGATGAATTAGCAGTTGAAGAAAAATTAGGAGTAAAACCCACTCAAGTTGTTGATTATAAGGCTTTGTGTGGCGATAGTTCGGACAATATCTCTGGAGTTAGAGGAATTGGCGAAAAAACCGCAGTTAAATTATTACAAGAATATGAAACACTAGATAATATTTATCAAAATATAGAACAAATTCAAGGTGCAGTAAAAACCAAGTTAGCCACTGGTAAAGCCGATGCAGACAAATCTCGCTTTTTAGCACAGTTAATGACCGAGATTCCAATAGATATTAATTTAAAAGACTGTTATTTAAAAGGTTTTGATTCAGAGCAAGTTAAACCAATCCTAGAAGAATTAGAATTAAAATCTATTTTAAAGAAAATTGAGCAATTGCAAACCTCGTTTGGTGGAAAAAAAGAACTCCCGTCAACAGAATCAACTCAACAGTTATCGATTTTTACTCAACCCTCTGCAACAACCATTCATCAGGATGAACATAATTTAACAGTTGTGAGAAGAAATGATTTTTTTGATGAAGAAGAGGATGAAGAAATAGAACAAATAGAAACGATTACTATTCAACCTCAAATTATCGATACGTCTGAAAAACTACAAACATTAATTAACCATCTCAAAACTTTTAAAAACTCTCAAAATCCTGTCGCTTGGGATACTGAAACAACAGCCTTAAATCCGAGAGAAGCTAAATTAGTTGGTATCGGTTGTTGTTGGGGGACAGAAGTTACAGACATCGCATATATTCCCATCAATCATACTCAAGGAAATAACTTAGATCAAGATGAAGTTTTAGCTGGATTACGATTTATTCTAGAAAGTAATGATTATCCAAAAGCTTGTCAGAATGCAAAATTTGATCGTCTTGTTTTGAAACATCAAGGAATCAAACTTGCTGGTGTGGTTTTTGATACTATGCTTGCCAGTTATGTTCTACATCCCGAAAATACTCATAACCTTAAAGAACTCTGTAAACGATATTTACCTCAAATTGAAGCAAAAAGTTATAAACAGTTATTTATTTCCAAAGGAAAAACAATAGCAGATTTAGATATTCCTGCAATTGCTGATTATTGTGGAACAGATGCTTATGCAACTTATCTCCTTGTTTCAAAATTACGCGCAGAATTAGAACAAATACCAGAATTATATAAACTTTTATTAGAAGTCGAACAACCCTTAGAGCCTGTTTTAGCTGAAATGGAAGATCAAGGGGTACGTTTAGATGTTTTGTATCTTAAAGAATTTTCTCAGCAACTCGAAAAAGACTTAGAAGAAATTGAAAAAAACGCCTATGAAGCTGCTGGAGAAATTTTTAATTTAGCCTCTCCCAAAAAATTAAGTGAAATACTGTTTAATAAATTACAACTAAACACGAAAAAGTCTCGAAAAATCCAAACAGGTTATTCTACAGATCACGCAACCTTAGAAAAATTACAAGGTGATCATCCACTGATTGATTATATTTTAGAACATCGCACTTTAGCTAAATTAAAATCTACCTATGTTGATGCTTTACCTGCATTAATTGAAACTAAAACCAATCGAGTTCACACAGATTTTAATCAAACCATTACTACAACTGGAAGACTCTCATCTTCTAATCCTAATTTACAAAATATCCCAATTAGAAGTGAATTTTCACGTCGCATCAGACAAGCGTTTATTCCTGATGATGGTTATTTGTTGGTTTCAGCAGACTATTCTCAAATTGAACTCAGAATCTTAGCGCATTTGAGTCAAGAACCAGTCTTAGTCGAAGCATATCAAAAAGGGGAGGATGTACACGCAGTTACAGCAAAACTGATATTTGAAAAAGAGCAAGTTACACCTTATGAAAGAAACTTAGGAAAAACGATTAACTTTGGTGTAATTTATGGCATGGGAGCGCAAAGATTTGCTAGAGAGACGGGTTTACTAGCAGCACAAGGAAAAGAATTTATTGATAAATATCAAAAACGCTATGCTAAAGTATTTGAGTATTTGGAAAGAATGAAAAAAGAAGCGATCGCACATGGTTATGTTCAGACTATTTTCGGTAGAAGACGCTATTTTGATTTTAATAGTTTAAGATATCTCAAAGGTCGTCCCGTAGAAAAAATTGACTTAGTTAAATTAAAAACAAATCAAGAAGATGCACAATTATTACGAGCAGCCGCTAATGCTCCAATTCAGGGTTCAAGTGCTGATATTATTAAAATAGCGATGATTAAACTTCATGAGATTTTACAAGAATATCAGGCTAAATTACTCTTACAAGTCCATGATGAATTAGTTTTTGAAGTCCCTTCTGACGAATGGCAAGAATTAGAACCTAAAATCAAATCAGCGATGGAAAATGCAGTAGATTTAAGTGTTCCTCTTGTTGTTGAAATTAATGTTGGTCAAAACTGGATGGAAGCAAAGTAATATTTGATTTATTGCTCTTTGGCTAAAAATTGTTGAAAGCTTAGTTAAACAAGAAAAAATAAAATTGATAGTCAAAAGCTATTAGTAAAGTTTTATAGTTAAATAAGATGTAAATTTCTTAAAATGTCTATTCCATCGAGCATTCAAAACATAATTCCTCAATTAAATCAAGAACTAAATACAATCGAACAGCAAGCAACTGAAGGAACGAGAAGGGTACAAGACCTTTTGTCATCTTTTCCTGATAACTTAATTTTAATTCAGTTTTTTGCAACCTTTAGCAACACCCTACTTTTTGTAGAAATTGCTAAAAGAAGAATTCAAATTACTATTAATCGTTTATTGGTGAATGACTTGACTGAAGATGAGATTACAGAAATTGGAGAAGATTTAAGTGCCGAACTTGGAGCAGTATTAGAAGCTAAAATAAGAATAGAAAAAATTCTGAATCGTTTGCGAGAACTTTTATGAAACAGCTTCCTGATGAGAAAACTTTGATAGAATTGCTAGAAATGGCTAGAGAGGCTGAAGAAGAAGCAAAATCTTTATGTAATTTGGCAACGGAAATAGATGAAAAATGGTGTATTCGTCTTAAAGATAAAAGACAACGGCAAATTAAACAAACTCGATTTTAGAGCAAAATATCTTTTAAAGTTTATACATAGCCTAACTTTATGGCTACTCTCAAACTTTGGCGTTACATACAGTGTCACTTCGTGAATTTGTTGCTAAATTGAAAAACTAAATTGATTGATCTTGCATCTTTGCTCAATCTTATGCTAGTATAGTTAAGCTATAAAAAAACCTTGCGGATGTGGCGGAATTGGTATACGCGCACGCTTGAGGTGCGTGTGACTCACGTCTTGGGAGTTCGAGTCTCCCCATCCGCATTCTAAAAGTATTAACGACCTAGAGTAAATTAGTCGTCTCTAATTTCAGTTGAGCAATTTTTTTATTGTTTAACTATAATAAGTGCTTAATTTTTCTCGTTTCTCAATATTCATTGACTGCAAAGTTGTATCAAAAACAGTTCGAGCCGTTTTATCGTTATTAATGCGAGTATAAAGAATTTCCGTCCATTCGGGAGCTTGTTCGATTAAAATTGGTACGACTTGAATAAAAGCTTGAATTTGTGCTTGTATATCAAAAGATTCTACAAAATGAACTAAGCTAAACATGACATCGGGTTGCTGACAGTCATCGTTTAAAATTAAATATAAACTAGGTAAATCATCAGAATTCGGATTTTGTGCTAACTCTTCTAAAGCTTGTTCAAAAGCAATAACTTCACTAGATGAGCGCATTAATTGATTATCTTGTAGGATTTTAATAAATGAATAGTGACTCATAGCGGATTTTTCCCACAGTTAGGTTTTCCTGATAAATTAATTAATTCTTGAGTTAAAGCAAACCCATAGGAAAATTCAGAAAAGTCAGGTTTCATATTTTTAGTTCATTTAAACTTCTGCTTTCACCTTCACCGACGCGGTAGTGGAAACCATTGCAGCTAATAATTGTTCGGGTGTTACAGTAAAGGGTAAACGATGAATATCAGAATGAGGAAGACAGGTAATTTCAGCAGCATGACGCAACTCAGCAAGAGTGACATCTTTTAACCCCAAGTCTTCTAAAGTTTTGGGTAAACCAATTTCATCATAGAATTTCAGTAACTGTTGTCTCGAAGATACTGCTAATTGATTTCCTTGAATTAATTCTTCGAGACGTAACTGGACTAAAATACCATATGCCACTTTTTCGCCGTGTAGGGCATCATGAGCTTTTAGAATATGAGTTAATCCATTATGCACCGCATGGGCGGCCACTGTACGACAATTTGCACCACCTAACCCACCGATGACACCTGCGAGTAAAACAGTCGCATCTACGACTTCTCTCCAGTCTTCTCCCCCTAGTTTTTGTAAAGCGGTAGCCGATTTTTGAAATAAAATATCTCTTAGGACTCTTGCTTGTTGAACAGCAGCGATCGTCAATGTTGCGGTAGAATGACCACTACTAACTGATGCTTCATACCATTTTGCGATCGCATCACCAATACCTGCAACTAGCATCCGTTGGGGTGAGGTTTTTAGTAACTCGTAATCTAGAATTAGTAAATCTGGACATTTATTTAAAGACACATCGTACTGAAACGCACCTTCATTAGTATAAATGTTCGATAAGGCTGTCCATGCAGCACAAGTTGCAGCAGATGTAGGAATTGTAACAACAGGTAAGTGACACTTCTTCGCAATGAGTTTCGATAAATCTAACGCTTTACCACCACCGACACCGATAATTAAATCAGCTTGATGTTCTGCTACGATATTTTTTAGAGTAGTTAGAGAAGATTCCGAACAGTCGGGGTGATAGTTTCCGAATCTTGCAGTTAGTTGATATTGCTCAAAAATCGCTTCAAGATCAGGTTTGACTACTTTAAAAGTCTGCTCTCCTCCAATGATAAACGGACGAGTGCCTAAATGTGCAATTGTATTTCCTACATTTTTTAAGATTCCTTCCCCTTTAATGACTTGAGCAGGAGACATCAAAAGAGGCACAATAGTAGTAGCTTGTTGAGTAGATGCTTGAGCAATTTTACGAGTCATTAGTTTTAAAACACTCCTAATTTTTAAACAGAAGCTTTTTTCGGTAATTGGGCTAAAGCTTTTGGGAAAATTTCGATTTTTACTGCATTATCTTGTTTTTCCCCCAAAGGACGTGTAGCTTGTCCGAGATAAACTGGAATAGTAACCCCTTCTTTGGGATGGAGTAAAGTTCTAGCGCGGATAATAAATTCATTAGTTCCACCGATACCGACGCGTCCATAGGAGAATAAATTACTAGATGCTTGACGTAGCGTTGCATCTAATTGTGTTTCAGTAATTTCTGTAGGAACTGCAATCACGACCTGCGTTCCTCCGTTATCATAGACACGGGTGTATCGTACAGCCCCAGGGATTTCGTTTTTAGTGAGTAATCCTAATCCTAAACCAAAAATGCTGATAGTAATCACAGCCATAAAGCTAGTGACTCCAACTAAGCGAAAACGAATACCCCACTTTAAAACAAAAGCGAGTAGAGTCAAACCCAAGAAAACAAGGGTAGCTATTGCTGAGTATTGAACGTAGGGTGAAAAATCAGTGGGGAAGTTCATTCTTTTATTTTAATCCTATAAATCGATGAAAACAATTAACCGAGACACGTTAACCTATCCTATTGTAGAAACCTTTCATTCAGTTCAAGGTGAAGGGTTTTGGACGGGTGTCAATGCTTATTTTATCCGTTTAGGGGGCTGTGATGTTTATTGTCCTTGGTGTGATCAAAAAGAGTCATGGAATGCCAAACGTCATCCACAACAGTCTGTAAATGATTTAGTTCAACAAGCCAAAAACGCTAACCCTGCTATTGTTATTATTACAGGCGGTGAACCTTTACTGCACGATCTAACGCCACTAACTAGACAGCTAAAGGAATACGGGTTAAGAACGCATTTAGAAACGTCTGGTACTCATCCGTTTAGTGGGGTGTTTGACTGGGTGACTTTTTCGCCAAAACAATACAAAAGTCCTGACTGTAGTATTTATCCGCAGGTACAAGAATTAAAGATTGTTGTCGCCGATGAAAATGATCTAAGATGGGCCGAAGAACAAGCCTCTAAGGTTCCGTCTCATGCGTTAAAGTATCTCCAAAGTGAATGGAATACCCCCGAAAGTCAGCAACTCATTTTCGATTATGTGCTAAAACATCCCGAATGGCGCATCAGTCTACAAAGTCATAAATTTTTGGGAGTACGCTAGATGAGTAAAAAAGCGGTTGTTTTACTTTCAGGTGGTTTAGATTCAGCAACATCAGCAGCCATCGCCCTCAAAGACGGTTATGATGTAATGGCTCTTTCTTTTAATTATGGACAACGCCACAATAAAGAGTTACAAGCATCGGTAAAAATAGCCCAAGCATTAGGAATTAAAGAACACTATACGATCGATGTTAATCTATCTGGGTGGGGTGGTTCCGCTTTAACCGATAGTGCGATCGCTATTCCAGAAGATGGCGTAAAATCAGATATTATTCCTATTACTTATGTCCCTGGTAGAAATACGGTATTTATTGCCATTGCGCTTTCTTTAGCCGAAGCAAAAGGAGCTAATGCGATTTTCTTGGGCATTAATGCGGTAGACTATTCGGGATATCCTGATTGTCGCCCTGATTATTTAGCAGCATATCAAAATTTAGCCAATCTATCTTCTAAAGTTGGAGTCGAAGGAAAAGCCCCGCAACTCATCGCACCTTTAATCCATGATACTAAAGTAGATATCGTACATCGGGCTATTGAGTCTGGAATTCCCATTACAGATACATGGTCATGCTATCTTGGGGAAAATGATCCCTGTGGTTTGTGTGACTCTTGTCGCATTCGAGATAAAGCTTTAATTGAAGCAGGTTATCCCGAATACGCTACACCTGTCGGAAAAGAATTATATTTAACTCAAAATACTAGCGCAAACGCTATTAATACTATGTCTACTCTCACGTCCGCCAAGTTCCCTGTTTTAGAAGACATCCGCGCTGGTTTACCGAATATTTGTGGTTTTGAATCACAAATTAATGAAATTGTCAATACAGGCGAGCCAGTTTTTCTACACTCAACAAATTTACGTTTAGAAGATATTAACGCTGGTTTTGCGTGCGCCCTTCATATGCACCAACCGACTCTCCCTGCTGGGTTTGAAGGGGCCTTAATTAGTAATTTACAGTATATGTTTGAGCATCCAGCGCAAGGCGATAATCACAATGCGGGCGTATTTGCGTGGTGTTATGGACGAATGGGTGATTTTATTCCAGATTTAATTAATTCTGGCTGTAATCCTCGGATTATGTTGGACTATTCAGGTAACTTATTATGGGGTTTGCGTCAGATGGGGCGCGACGATATTATTAATAACCTAAAACGCATCACCTGCGATCCGCAATATCAGCCCTATGTCGAGTGGTTGGGTACCATGTGGAGTCATGCAGTAATACCTTCTACTCCTATTCCAGATATTAAACTCCATATCCAAGCGTGGCAACATTATTTCGCGGCAATTTTTGGTTATGATGCCCTGAAACGGGTTAAAGGTTTTTCACCCCCAGAAATGCACCTACCCAACCATCCTGATACTTTGTATGAATATATCAAAGCATTAAAAGAATGTGGCTATCGTTGGTTGATGGTACAGGAACATTCTATCGAAACCCTGGACGGTTCTGGCATCCCACAAGATCAAAAATATATCCCTAACCGTTTGGTGGCAAAAAATTCTCACGGTGAAACCATTAGTATTACAGCATTAATTAAAACACAAGGATCTGATACTAAACTTGTTGCCCAAATGCAGCCTTACTTTGAAGCGAAAGGACGTGGTAAACAGACGATCGGTTCTAAATCTATTCCTTCATTAGTAACACAAATTGCTGATGGAGAAAACGGCGGCGTGATGATGAATGAGTTCCCCCGTGATTTTTTCCGAATATATCACGAAATCCGCGACCAAAATGGAAATCATACTGGAACGGTGGCAGTCAATGGTACAGAATATCTCGAATTAATTGAAGCTGCTGGAGTAACACCTGATGATTATCCCACGTGTCAGGCAGTCCATCAACACAAAATTTGGCAACGTATTAATCTAGATGCAGTAACCCCAGAAGCCGTAGAAAATGCGATCGCAGAATTAAAAGCCACTGATCATCGTTTTAACATGGATGGTGCATCATGGACAAATGATCTCAGTTGGGTCAAAGGATACGAAAATGTATTAGGCCCGATGAATCAATTTAGTGCATTATTCCATCAAAAATTTGATCCGATTGTCGCGCTAGATCCTTCAGTTACTCACCAAGACGACTATCAACAAGCGTTATTATACAATTTACTCTTGCAAACCAGTTGTTTTCGTTATTGGGGACAAGGCATCTGGACAGACTACGCAAGGAAGATATACGATCAAGGTGCAGCCGTTATAAAATTCGCCGTAAAACCCACGTCCTTTAGGCGTGAGATATAAGGCGAGAAAAACTTAAAGTCCAAAATAGCTGCTCAAGGTGTTAACCTAATTTTGTGCTATCAGGTTAAGCATAAAATGTTTGTTTTAGAGTATAAAGTTAAAGCAAAAGAGAAACAGTATCGGGCAATCGACGACGCGATTAGAACGTCTCAGTTTGTCCGAAACAAAGCTTTACGCTATTGGATGGATAATAAAGGGGCTAATAAATACGACCTGAATAAATACTGCCGCATTTTAGCCAAAGAGTTTTCTTTTGCCGATGAACTTAACTCTACAGCAAGACAAGCATCGGCTGAACGAGCTTGGTCTGGAATATCTCGATTTTCCGACGGACAGCACAAGCGGGACGACAAGTCGTCCCGAAGTGTCCTCGAGAACTGTAAAAAGCAAGTATCCAGAAAGAAAGGGTTTCCAAGATTCAAAAAGAACACTCGTTCAGTTGAGTATAAACAATCAGGATGGAAGTTAGATGTAAAAACTAAAAAGCATTTAACTTTTACTGATAAAAAAGGAATAGGACGCTTAAAGCTAGTTGGCTCAAAAGATATCTATTTTTACAACGAAGCGGATATTAAACGAGTTAGATTAATTCGCAAAGCAGACGGCTACTATTGCCAGTTCTGTATATCTGTAGATGTAAAGCAAGAATTAGAGCTTACAGGCAAAGCAATTGGTTTAGATGTAGGATTAAAATTTCTATATGTTGATAGCTTTGGACATACAGAAGAAAATCCTAAATTCTACCGTCAAGCTGAAAAGCGTCTTAGAAGGTTACAAAAAAGGGTTTCTCGTAAACTTAAAAAGCGCACAGCCCACGGCAAGGTTTCCTCGTCATGTGGACGGAGCAAGAAAGGACAACCTGTATCCAAGAATTACTTAAAAGCTAAAAACAGATTAGCTAGGTTGCATCTCAAAGTAAGTAGGCAGCGTGAAGAACATAGCAAAAGATTAGCTCGTTGCGTAGTGACATCGGCAGATGTTGTCGCCTATGAAGATTTGCAGATTAAAAACCTAGTAAAAAATCATCATTTAGCAAAAAGCATTAACGATTCGGGTTGGTATCAATTAAGAAAATGGATTGAGTATTTTGGAGTCAAGTTTGGCAAGATAACAATTGCTGTTACCCCACATTGGACAAGTCAAGAATGTTCAAATTGTGGAAAAATAGTCAAGAAAACTTTGTCAACTAGAACTCATCAGTGTAGCTGCGGACTAACAATTTGCCGTGACGAAAACGCATCTAGAAACATAGTCAAAAAAGGATTAGCTACTGTGGGTCACACAGGAAGTTGGCTGCATGAGAGCCTAAACGCTTGGGGAGAGAATACCTCTACTTTGCTTGGAGAAATCCAGTCAGAGCAAGTAAGTTCGATGAACCAAGAATCCTCGTCGCTTTAGCCGTTGGAGTGTCAATAAGTTAACATAGGTTAGAAAAAGCCCTCACTTTGTAGGGGTTTGGTTGCCAAACCCTTTAAATATAGTTATTCTCATGGTTGATACTTTCAAATCTTCTAACTCAGCAAAACAAGAATGGCGAGATGAAATAACAGCCCTTCCACCTTGGTTAAAACGTTCTATTGGGAAAGCCAGCGACATTTCAACCGTTCAACGTATTATCAAACAACGTAATATTCATACTATCTGCGAAGAAGGGAGATGTCCCAACCGAGGCGAATGTTACTCAAATCAAACCGCTACATTTTTATTAATGGGGCCAGTGTGTACACGATCATGTGCATTTTGTCAAGTCGATAAAGGTCATGCCCCAATGCCGTTAGATGCCGATGAACCCCGAAAAGTCGCCGAAGCAGTACAGTTATTAGGTTTGCGATATGTAGTTTTAACTTCCGTTGCTAGGGATGATCTTTCTGATGGGGGTGCAAGTGTTTTTGTCCAAACTATGCAAGCAATACGTCAAATGAACCCAGAAACCTTGATCGAAGTTTTAACCCCTGATTTTTGGGGAGGAAAAGGGGGCGAAATAACCCAGAAAGAACGAGTAAAAATCGTAACAACGGCTAAACCTGCTTGTTATAACCACAATATCGAAACCGTCCGACGCTTACAAGATCCCGTTAGACGCGGTGCCAAATACGATCGCACTCTGAATGTACTACGATGGGTCAAAGAATTTGATTCCACTATTCCCACCAAGTCTGGTTTAATGCTAGGACATGGGGAAACCGAAGACGAAATTATCGAAACAATGCGAGATTTAAGAGGTGTAGAATGCGATCGTCTTACACTCGGTCAATATATGCGACCTTCCCTCGAACATTTACCAGTACAAAAATATTGGACACCCGAAGAGTTTGATCGACTTGGAGAAATTGCAAAATCTTTAGGATTTTCTCAGGTGCGATCGGGGCCTTTGGTTCGCAGTTCCTATCATGCTGGGGAATAAAACTGTTTATTGATATTTTTTTCTAAGTGTAATATGTTGTTAGATTAGATTTACAACAATCAGTTTCTATTGCTCATATGAAAATATGGCATAACGTGTATCTGAGAGAATGCGGTCATATCTACTAATAAAGTCCTCTATTTTTCTAGGGTCTCTATTAAAAGATAAAAACCAGTTTTGCAGTGCATCAATTACTACATTAATAAATTTATTTAAACTAAAGTATTTAGCTTGCTCATCCTCGGTTGGAAACTTATCAGGTAAATTCCCTATATAGAAAGTTAGACGGCGAACTTTGCTTGATAAGACTTTACGAGAATCAGAATTAGTCATGTGTAGAAGTGAATTTCGCATTTCCCAAAGTTCTGACGCATTTACTCCAACACTTACAAGATCTGCATAACGCTCTAGCCACTGTTGAAAATTACCTTGAACATCCCCGAATTCAAGATAGGCAACCGTATCAATAAATGAGAAAAGTAGTTTAGCTGATGAAACAAAATGATTGTTGTTATAAAGCAGCATTATTGAAGTCATAAAATCATCATTTATTAGCTTGGGTATATTAAAGCCATTAGGTGACATATAGTGTTCTAAGTAATCATCCATAATTCCTAAACCCGTAATTTTACTATTTTGGAACTCTGACATTCTTAGAGGTTCAAGACTGGTTCTAGCATCTATTACTACTTCACCATCAACAATCCAAGTAATGACAACTAAAGGAGAATTGGAGGCATTAAATACTTGAAAAATTTCTTCAAATAATTCAAGTTGAGTTCCAAGACGCATCATTGCCTGATATCTTTCGGTCTGAAACGGAATCAAACAACCTTTATCATCAAATTGAGACAATCTGTACGGAATATAAAACCTTTTTGCATTTTTGAAATCTTCATCTACTTGAGATTGAAGGAAGTCTAGCTTGTCTTGATCTGTTCCATCTACTTGATGTGAAACTACTCCAATTTCATTAACTAGATTTTTAGAGACAAACAAAAATAGATTAAATACACTTTCTAACATGATTTATTCTTTTTTTCTATTGTAATTTATACTAATATATATAAATTTTAAAAATAACTATCTTTATATTATTTATTAAGCAAATATAAATTTTAAGATATTTTACTAATAATCTAATCCTTAAAAAACTATTTAAACTATTGTTTAAGTATGTGTATTACATTATAAAACATATATAGTAATTTTTGTTTGAAGATTTTACGGATGATTATTTGGATTTTCAACGCTTAATCCTTCAAGCGAAGCGGCTATATTTAATTCATTGTCTGCACTGATCAACATTAGAGATAAACCGTTAGCTACGCATAGCTGATTAACTGCACAAGCGACTGCTAGTTGCACTGCATCATAGCCTCGTAAAGCATAAGTTTCAGCTAGTTGTATTGCTTGAGTAATAATATTTTCTGTTATTTCAATAATTTGATAATCTGTTTGATAATCATTACGAAATTGATTACTGAGGAATGCTGCATCAGCAGTATTAATACTACCACCCCGTGATCGCCGTGTAATTGCTGCAATAATTTCGACACCTGTGATTGAAGCAATAAACACCTCATTATTAAGCGAAGGATTAAAGATTTTTAAAACATAGCCTGAACCAATCTCGTTGATATAGCGTTTGACCAATGCACTACTATCGATAAAGTAGACTGCCATCTAACGTCGTTCCTCGATAATTGTCTCAGAAATGGGTTTTCCTTCAATGGTAATAAGTTGTTCCTGAGACGTTTGACGATAAATGGGACGTTTAATCTGTTTAACTAAACCTGAAGATAACAATGCTTGATGAAAAGTATTTTTTTTTAAATACTCTTCTTTAGTAGCCAGATATTGCTCGATAATTTGATGTAATTCCTCTAACTCATTGACTTCAAGTTCTTCAAGTTGATTAAGAATATCTTGAAAAACGATACGTGTCATAATTTTTTTGCCTACACAAAAGAAGCAGCATTTTAATAATCATAAAGTATGTTTGTGAACTTGGTACAGAACAAACTTTTTATTAGAGATCATTAAGGAACACAAATCTTAAGCACTGCTTGGAGAAATTGCAAAATCTTTAGGATTTTCTCAAGTGCGATCGGGGCCTTTGGTTCGCAGTTCCTATCATGCAGGGGAAGAATAAGCAGTAATTTTTAAATCTAAATTACTTTTGATTTTCTGGTAAAGATCGCTCTGGATTTACATATTCTGGATTTGCCATATTTTCTAATTTTTCTTTCGCCTTTTCTCTAGCTGTATCAATCATTTCATTACTTTCTTCATATTGACCATAAGTATCTTTTGTTGTTTCTTTCTCCTCTTCTTTATCAATTGTCTTAGCCGCTTTGTCTAATTTTTGTACATTTTCTTTGAAGTTTGGAGAGGCTAAAGCTTGTAAAGGTTGGCTAAAATTAATTAATAAAATGGTTAAAACAAGTGCCAAAGTTAAGCTAATACGGCTCATTAATTTTAAACTTTTCATAAAAACTGATTCATATCTAATTGTTTTTAATAGTTTAAAAAATTAAGATAATGACCGCATCTATCTAACGAAAGGGATTTTTAAGGATCTCTTTGTGATTTAATTCTATCTATTTCTGCTTGTAAATCAGCAATTTTTTTCTTTAAATCTTCAGACTCTTGTTTTTGAGGTGTAGCATCAACATTAATCGAACCTTCTTTGCGGACTTTAGGATAGTTTCCTTGTTTAATTTGGCTGTATTGTGTAGAGGTAGACCATTCTTGTATATAGCGCACTCGTTCTACTGTAAAAGGATGAGATAAAAAAGTTTCATTAGCACCATTATAAATTAAAACTTTATAAAATTGATTTAAACTATCTTCATCCATTCGATAATAATCATCCGACTGTTTTAAAAACTCTGATAAACTGCATTCATGTGCATATTTTTGACTTCCTCCCGCTAATTTCATCATTGTTTTAAAAATCGGTGTGACATCATCTAAAACTAACAATGAGGCTCGATCTGATGATAATTCTGCTTTTCTACGCCATTCATAAAAGGCATAAATCAAGCCCGTTGTCATAATTTTTCCAATCCCTAATGTTAAATCGCCTAGAAATGTAGCCGTATTTCTGACCCATAAAAACATCTGGATTAAAATACTATGATCACATTTAAGATGACCTAATTCATGAGCGATAACTGTTCTCAGTTCATTTTCTTCCAATAAATCAAGTAGCCCTGTATTGATGACAATATAAGGATGTTCGCGCCCTAATGAATAAGCATTAACAAAAGGTTCTTGACTCACATACAGCGTCGGTTCTGGATAGAGATCTAAAGCTTGAACACACTCTCGATAAATGCCATAAAGTGTCGAATATTGTCGCGGCCCGACTTTTAGATTATTTCCCATTAAATAAATCTGTTGCGGACGCTCATAAATATATTCTGAGAAACGAGTGGCTAAAAGATCAAAACCAGGAACACTTCTTAATGCTTGTTCAGCTTGTTGATCTAAAGGATGTTTAAACGCTTGACTTGAAATACCTGGGTAATTTGGCATAGGATCAATTTTTAAAACGACTCATTACTCTATTAAAAACCATTACCATTGGTTGAAATCTCGGTATGAATGGGATGGGTAGTCGGAGTATTGATAAATTCTGCTTGAGCAAGGTATTCTGGATAGGTAGAAAATTCGGGTAAAATTTCTTTGACAAACGCTTCTGCTGCTTTAGAACGATAGCGACTCGGATTCAAAATAACCGATAAAGTGCGTCTGACTTCAACATCTTTGATGGGCGCTCTATGAAGTACATTCATAAATAGTTCTTTCTCGATCGCTGTTACTGAAACAAAAGCCGCCCCTAAACCTGATTGAACCGCATTTTTAATTGCTTCGATCGAATTGAGTTCCATTTCTACTTTCAGACGTTTGGTATCAATATCGCAACGACTTAAGACTTTATCAATGACTTTACGGATTGTAGACTGTGAATCGAGAGTAATAAATTTAAGTCTATATAAATCTTCTTTTTGAATCATTTCAACTTTAGCAAGGGGATGAGCAACAGGCAAGATTAACGCCAATTCATCATCAGCATAGGGAATAATTCGTAAAGTTTCTTGTAGTTCGGCGGGAACTTCACCCCCAATGATGGCGAGATCAACTTGTCCATTAGCAACTCCCCAAGAAGTGCGACGGGTAGAGTGAACCTGTAATTGTACGCTAACTTCTGGATACTTGCTGCGAAAATACCCAATCATGCGCGGTAGTAAATAAGTACCTGTAGTTTGGGAAGCACCAACGATTAAAGTACCCCCTTGTAAGTTTTGTAAATCTTCGATCGCTCGACAGGTTTCTTGACACAGGGTAATGATTTTTTCCCCATAACTCAATAATAGATGTCCTGCTTCGGTGAGTTGTGCTTTACGTCCCCCGCGATCAAATAAAGGTACATTTAGTTGCTTTTCTAGGTTCTGTACTTGTAAACTAACAGCAGGTTGAGAAACATAGAGAGTATCGGCGGCTCGTTTAAAACTTCCTTCAGCAGCGATCGCCTTAAGAATTCTGAGTTGATCTAGAGTGAAAGGAATATCTGACATAGGCTTGGCTCATGGAATGATTAAGGAAGTAGGACGAGCAGCAACGATCTAAGCTTTTCTTTTTCAATTGACGAGGGCAGCAACTTAAATGTTACATCGACTCATACTGACATTGACAGTACCATAACACGGGGATCAAATGGCTAAGGAAGTAAAAGTTTTCAGCAAAAACACTCATCATTTTTGATAGCGATCGCAAAAGAAAGGAATCACGACGCGCCGCATCAAGAGCATATAATAAATATTCTGATTGAACTGACTAGCCACACTTTACATAGCACAAAAATGTCAAATAGTCAACCAAAAATAATTGTTCTTGATGATGATCCAACGGGTTCTCAAACCGTTCACAGTTGCTTACTCCTCATGCAGTGGGATGTGGAGACACTTCGTTTAGGATTAGCCGATGGGGTCAATATCTTTTTTATCTTAACGAATACTCGCGCCTTAACGCCAGAAAAAGCAGCCGAAGTCACCAGAGAAGTTTGTCATAATTTAAAACTAGCTTTAGAAGCCGAAAATATTCAAGATTTCTTAGTGGTTAGTCGTTCCGATTCAACATTACGAGGACATTACCCGATTGAAACCGATGTTATTGCTGAAGAATTGGGTAAATTTGATGCACATTTTTTGATCCCTGCTTTTTTTGAAGGAGGAAGAGTCACCCGCGATAGTATTCATTATCTGTATATTGATGGTGTGGCGATTCCTGTTCATGAGACAGAATTTGCTAAAGATTCGGTCTTTGGCTACCATCACAGTTATTTACCCGATTATGTGGAAGAAAAAACCAAAGGACGCATTAAAGCGAATGAGGTAGAACGCTTTTTATTAAACGACATTCGCAAAGGCACTCAAGAACGATTGATGAAATTAGAAAATAATCAATGTGGGGTCGTAGATGGAGAAATACAAGCAGATTTAGATCAATTTGCTCAGGATATCTTACAAGCAACTGCATCAAGAAAACGCTTTTTGTTTCGTAGTGCTGCCAGTATTTTAACTTCTTTAGCCCAACTAGGGACACAACCCATTCCCGCTGAAGAAATGGCAAAATATAAACCAACTAATCTTTCAGGTGTCGTTATTGTTGGTTCTCATGTCAAAAAAACCACCGAACAACTCGATAATCTACTAAAAGAACCTGATACAGTTGGTCTAGAAATTGATGTAACTCGTTTAAGAGATCATCCTGAACAACGAGACGAAATCCTACAAGAAACCCTCACCAAAATCGAACAAATTCATCAATCACATCAAACCCCTGTGATTTATACCAGTCGTCAAGAATTAACCTTTGATACAGTACAACAACGTTTAGATTTTGGGGAGGCGGTTTCTGCTTTATTAATGGATATTGTGCAAAATTTACCGAAAGATATTAGCTTTTTAATTAGTAAAGGTGGTATCACGTCGAATGATGTTTTAAGTACGGGATTGAACTTGCGATCGGCCCGTCTTGTTGGACAAATTCTAGCAGGTTGTTCGATGGTTCGTACCGCAGAAAATCACCCCCGTTTCCCGAATTTACCAGTCGTGTTGTTTCCAGGGAATGTGGGAGATGCAGGGGGTTTAGCAACCGTTTATCGGAGACTAAGCAGGTAAGGTATAGCGTTCCTCGATCAATTCTTTAATACGATCGCGGCTTTGGTTGGCTGATAAATCAGAATTATCCTCAATCTCGGATGTTTCTGTGGCTAAATCTTCATCTTTAATTGCTTCTCGAAACCAGCGCGAGTAATCTTGTTGTTGAAGATGGTATAACCAAGTATCATCATCAACTCCCTCGGCTATTTGAGTAAACATAATCAGATTTTGCGCCTTTAAATTGAGTTTATTTGCAGCACCTCGGAAAAAGAAGCATTTATCATCACCCAATTCTCCCTTAGCATACTTCCGTCGATGGCGAACTTTTTCAAAACGAGGGGGATTAATCTTAAAGCAAAAAGGTTCTTCTTCGGTTTTGCGGAACCATGCTAAACTATTACCCTGCTCTAAAGTCTCTGGTATGGTTGATTCTGGTGGGCAGTATCCGACAGTTTGACAAAAAGCGTCAAGGGTTCGTCTGGGTTCTTTACCAACCACGAGAAGGGTATCAATCAGGGATAAGGCTGGTAGTGCGACATGATCTGGATGTACTGTAATTAACATCACGCCATCCAAAGATTGAGGAAGGGTCATCGAAGACGGTTCCCAAGAGGTGGGTAAAAGATGGTGTGCTTCATCAATGACTATCCAATGAGGACGACCTAAACTAGAACGCATTTCTAATAGCAAGGGCCATAGTTTCATAAAAAAGGCTGGTCGATTTTCTAATTTAACGGCCAAAAGATTGACGACAACATTTTGCTCAGGCTGTTGTTTTAATAGACTGATGACTTCATCAATATTAGGTGCTTGTTGCGTATTCCCTAAGATAACTGCGCCCCCAAAATTTTCGTAGTCTCCTTCTGGATCGATAATACAGAACTGATATCCTTGCTCTGTTAAACTTTCTAGTATTGCGCTTGCTAGAGTAGATTTACCACCGCCCGACATTCCCGCAAGTAGAATACTTGTACCATATGGATGAATTTGAACGGGGCTTTTGTCATCTTTTGTTCCCAAAGTCAAGTCATGACGCTTAATTTGAGTCGATAATTCAGCTAAATCTGATAAGAGTAAATGATCAATTAATTCGGCAACCCCTTCACCCCGACTATTCTCAGTCACCCAGTCAACCCTTTCTTTGACCATTGGTAAGGCATTCGCGACGGCTACAGACAATTCACACAAATCTAAAAACGCATGGTCATTTTCTGCATCACCAACCCCAATGACATTATGTGGTGAAAACCCCATTTTATCTAAAGCTGCCTTAAGTCCTGCGGCTTTGTTAATTCCCGAAGGCAAAACCATGACAGCACCTTTATTAAAGATAACCTGTAATTCTAGCCCTAAATCCTTAATCGCCTCTAAAACCTTTGTCTCATTGGGTTCCCAGGTGGCAACAATCACACGACCGACTGAAAGGGGTTGAATATTTTCGCTTTTTAGCCTTTCTACAAAAACTTCAGGGGGATTTGCACCTAATAAAAATTCTTCTTTAGTGGCAGGATCATAAATTAATGCGCCATTTTCAGCCACAATACAATCAAATACTTCTATTTGTGGAAAATCTCTACGGAGTTCGTTTAATTCTCGTCCTGTTACTAAAATGATTTTACGCCCCGATTCTTTAAATCGTTTGACGGATTCTAAGATCTCTTCTGATACTTGTCCATGAGTTGCGAGGGTTCCATCATAATCGGTGGCTAGGGCTAAATAACGCATATAAAATTCCGTAAATAATCAGTTTGTCCTTAATCTTTTCGCTATTTGGTGCGAAATTCTAATCTAATTTTGTTTTTAACTATAAATAACCTTTTTTGATCAAGTCACTTAACCAAAGAGAGATTCAGCATTCATCTAATGGATGATTTTTATAAAGATTTATAACAGCATAGAGGAAAAGCGCAGATAAATATTGAGGTTTCTAGTAGTACGAAAAACTTAGGAGGAATATCAATGAATTTACGATTACCTCTTTCTCATGACTATGCAGAATCATCGACTAGCTTTATACTTCCTCAGCAAGCTATAGGAGCCTCTAACGCGGTTCAAAGGTGGTTTTCTGAAGCTTATATTAATGGTTTAGAAATTCCTGATTTTTTGGCTTTAAACACCCTAAAACCGCTTTTAGCTCTAGTTTATCAACATTTTTCATCCTTGCTCATTATCGATGATTGGGTGACCCAAGAAAGCGAAGATTTAGCCGAAGATTCACGCCATCTGATGCGACTTCAATATAACTTACCTACCGAGCTTTTTCGGCTGATACTTGGTGAGAGTGATCAGATTTATCCTAAGTATAGTGTGGGATTGTGGGAAAAAGGAGCAACAACTTTAGAAGAAGCTCAAAAAACGATGCTTGATGATTTAATCGAAAAAGCAGGAATAACCGACGGAGATGAAATTTTAGATATTGGATGTGGTTGGGGTTCTGCGTCTAATTATATTCTCTCTAAATTTCCTAATGTGCGAATCACAGCGATTAATCTTAGTCAGACTCAATGCGCCTATATGCGTCAAAAAATGCAAGACCCTGATAGTTATTTAGGTTCTCATCGATTTACGTTAATTGAGGAGGATTTTAATACTGTTTATTTAGCTAATCAATTTGATCGCATTATTACGATCGGTTTTTTTGAACACGTAGGCAATTTGACAAAATCTTTTGCTAAAATGGCTAATTTTTTAAAGAAAGATGGTCAAGTTTTCTTACATATTATCTCATTGCAGTTACCCCACAATGGTACGGCTCCTTTCATTGATAAATATATTTTTCCTCGGATGCGGATTTGGTCATATGACGCAGTACCAGAGTATAATCAACATCTGAAAGTAATTGATCGCTGGTTTTTAAACGGTTATAATTACGCACAAACTCTACGATGCTGGCTAAAAAATTTTGATGCACATCAGGAGGAATTAAAAAACTTGGATTACGGCATAGAATATCAGAAATTCCGTCGAATGTGGCGGCTTTATTTGCTGTGGTGTATTGCTTATTTTGAAGCGTGTGAAGGTAAAGTTTTAGGCAATGCTCAATATTTAATGAAAGTTGTTTAAGTGCTTTGTAGAGACGTGATATATCGCGTCTCTACTGTGTATTAATAATCAAATTAATTTTCTATAAAGTCTTTTCCATTGATTCCATCATCTCAATTATTTCACGTTCAAAACTAACTTGCGCTCGATTTGTTTTGCCACCAATATAAAAGCGATCGCCTTCTTGTAAAGCCCAGATTTGGGAATGAGAAACATAACTCATAATCACTCCTATCATCAGTAAACCAAAACCTGTATAAACAAAAGGAATACCAGGATCAGCTTTAATTTGTAGTCCCGTACTTCCGAGTAATTCTTTAACTTTTAAAGTCACTCCATTGATTTCTAAATCCATTCCAGAACGCACTGCACTATACAATTTACCTGTTTGATCATAAACCATCATTGTTCCTTGTAAATCTCGTGCAAGTAACGATATTCCTTGACTTAAATCAGGTTTTGTGGGTATCCAAGTTCCCCAGAGTTGTCCATTTCCATTCGTGTTTATCTGTGCCATTGGCAGTTTAAAAATGGGACTATTATTAATTTGAACTCTTACCGAAGAAATACCCCAATTAGTTTGATAAAAAGTCACTCCTTTGTAACGCAAGGGTTCATTGACATGAATAATTTTATGATCTAATTCTTTTCCTTGATTGTCTACTACTGATAAATCTGAATAAAACTGATCCACATTCCCATTAGGTGTATAATCAATCCAAAATCGATTGACTTTCACACCCCAATCTTTAGGTATCCAAGCAGCCGAAAAAGGACCAGCTTCAATAATATTTCTGACTTGAAACGTATCGCCACTCGCTACCATTTCTTGAGCAAAGAAACCTGACATCACACCAATAATTGAACCGAGTAAAATAATAATCATTGCTGCGTGAACAATAATCGGCCCGATTTTTCCTGCGATTCCTTTTCTTGCATATAAACTATCATTTTCTTCAAAAATTCTATAACCTTTCTTGGATAATAATTCTTTAAAACCAGGTAAAGAACCTGATTTTAATTCCGCGCTTAGGGCTAATTTCTCAAATTGCCTTTCTTTGTTATAAAATTTCCAACTTCTTGCAGATTTTAGTGCAGGAAATTGTCGAGTAAAAGTACAAGCAATTAAACTTGTTCCAAATAAAATTAATAAAGATAAATACCACCACGTACTATAAACATGATTTAAACCAAGGGCTAAAATAACCTTCCAACTTAAAAAACCAAATAATGCAGGATCTTCAGGGTAATTTTGTTGATAAAACGGTAAAGTTTCGCCTTGTTCGATTACCGTTCCACTCATGCTAAATACAGCAATCACTAATAAAAGAATAATCGCTAAACGAAGATCAGCTACAATTTGGATTAAACGTCGCCATAAATATTTAGGACTGGAGAAAATCTTAGATTCTAAAGAGTCAGAAACAGCCATCGGTTAATCAATTATAAATTTACTTTATTTTGATTATAACAATCTTAAGTTTAGAGACCAAACCCATACAAATTAACATATTTACTAGAAATCTAATTTAAAAACACGCTTTGTGGTAAACGAGATAACAACGAGAAAACACCAAAACCAATTAGTAAAAAACCACTAACAGGATTAATCCAAGCTGACCACCGTCGTAATGATAATATATTCTTCAAAGACGCTGTAAACGAACCGACTAAAATTAACGGTAAGACATAACCCGCAGTATAGGACAATAACAATACTGCACCAAGCCCTAAATCTTGGGTACTGGCAACCCAAGCCAACAAACTAGCCAGAACTGGTGTACTACATGGACTCGCGACTAAACCAAAAGTTAAACCCAATAAATAAGACCGTAAACTGGCGGGAAAATCGCTTTTAATCCAATCTGTTGCACCAATCGAGGGGAGAGGTATATTGACGATTTCCAGCAGGTTTAAGCCCATTATAATCGCAATCAGGCTCACAAGAATCGGTAAACCAAGCCCGACTTGTCCATAAACTTTTCCCAACCCTGCCGCAAAAATCCCTAAAGCTGCTAAAGTTGTCGCTAGTCCTAAAGAAAACCAGATTGATTGAATCGTAGCGTGAAAACGTCCTTGATTTTCGTAGCCACCGATATAAGCAACTGTAATCGGTAGCATAGACAACATACAAGGAGTTAGACTGGTGACTAAACCTGCGAGGAAAATTACACCAATACTAACTCCACTCAGATGAGTCAGTTGTGAGGTAACGCTAGAGTTGGCAAATTGTTCTAAGTGATAGAGTTGGGTTTGAATGGTTTCCCACATAAACAGTAAAAGCTAGATCCTGTTGCATTCTAGCTTATTTGTATACATTGTGACAGACTAGATCATTTTGTACAGACGCGCCATGGCGCGTCTCTACGTTAACCCGTAACTAAAGCTAACCTACTTTGTTCATCTTCGGTTAATGCGTCAGACTGTCCTTTAATTTGCTTGTAGATTTTCAGGTATTCTAAAGCAGATTTAGTCCAGCTAAAATCTTGTTGCATTCCCCGTTGTTGTAACTTGCGCCAGTCATTTTTATAGCGGAAACTTTCCCACGCTCTCACTAAACAAGTATAAAGGTCTAGGGGTTCATAGCGATCAAAAGCAAATCCTGTTCCTGTTTCACCCACTGGGTCATGAAAAGAAACGGTATCCACTAAACCCCCTGTCCGTCTTACAATTGGAATGGAACCATAGCGCATTGCTAAGAGTTGGCTGATGCCACAGGGTTCAAAACGAGACGGCATGAGAAACGCATCGGTACCGCTATAAATACGCCGTGATAGTGCATCATTGTAGAGTAATTGCACCGACATTCGACCAGGGAAACGAGAAGCCATTTGCCAAAGTTGCGTTTCATAATACCGATCGCCTGTTCCGAGTATAATTAACTGAGCATCGGTATAAGACAAAAATCGTTCTAAAATCTGGATAACCAAATCAATTCCCTTTTGTTCAACCAAGCGAGTTACCATCCCCACCAGAAACGCTTGACGGTTTACTTCTAATCCTAATTCTTCTTGTAGGGCTATCTTATTCGCTTGACGACTATCTATCGTATCGGCTGTAAACGTTTTTTGTAAAAATTTATCGGTTTCGGGGTCATAACTTTCTGTATCGATACCATTGAGAATACCGACTAAATTACCGCTAATAAACGATAATAATCCTTCTAAGGTTTCTCCATAAGCAGGAGTTTGAATTTGTTGGGCATAAGTTGGCGAAACCGTTGTCACACGATCGGCATATTGAACCGCCGCCGCCATGGTATTATGTCCTTGCATATACCAGGGACACCATGTAATTCGATCCAGAAACCAACGCCAAGGGCCTTGATAGGCTAGATTATGAATGGTGAAAACAGTAGCAATATCGGGTGATTGGTGCATCCATACTGGAATCATCCCCGTATGCCAGTCGTGACAATGAATTACATCGGGTTTCCAATAATTCCAAGAAAATTCCGCAGCCCCATTCGCAAAAAGGGTAAACCGCCAGTCTTCATCTTCTCCACTATAAATCCGACGCGGTGAAAAAGCAGAATGACCAAATAAATATAAAGGAATATCTGTACCAGGGAGTGTCGCTTCATAAACTGAAATGTCTTGAAACATCACAAAACTTTTCCAAATGGGATCTTTTGGAATTTCCATTTTATCGGGCAGAAAACCATAATAGGGCAGAAAAATTCTTACATCATGCCCTAGCTGTCTTAATATTTTTGGTAAAGCCCCAACAACATCACCCATCCCCCCCGCTTTAGCAACTGGTGCCGCCTCAGCAGAAACAAATAAAATTCGCATAATACGCAAAGCGTTCCCTTTTTTGGTTTGCATTGCCAACGATTATAGGGGTTTGCGGTAAACAATGAAGATCTTTTTCGGATTTTTAATCGCTAAAATGCTGATATCCTTGGGCTAAGTTTAATAATCGTTCGTTTATCCTAACTTCTTTTTCTGTTGTAATATGACCAATAATCGCGGCATCTTGTCCAATTGTTTCCACAAATGCTTCGGCTATTTCTAAGGGTAAGCACAATACTAATTCAAAATCTTCCCCCCCATATAAAGCCCATTCTATCGCTTGTTCATCTGACACGAAATTACGCAAAGCAGAATGTATGGGAATGGCATTTTGATCTATTTTCGCCCCAACTTGACTACAACGACAAATCTGCACAATAGCATCGGCTAACCCGTCACTGCTATCCATCCCCGCAATAGAAGAGTCTGTGAAGTTCCATAATAAGTCTAATACATCTAATCTTGGTATGAAGCGTTGATGGGCTTGAATGAGGATATTTCTGGAATTTTGTTCTAAATTTTTTCCTATTTCGGGATGTAGTAATAATTCTAGTCCAGCGCGGGATAAGCCATGACATCCAGTGATCACAATAGCATCCCCAGCTTTGGCCAAAAAACGGCTAATGATACGATTCGGTAATACTGATCCTAGCGCGGTAATACTGACACTAATCACAGAAGACCGACAAATATCACCCCCCACAATAACGGTTTGATATTTCTTCAAACAGTCTGTCATTCCCTCATAGAGTCTTTTTACCCAATCTACAGAGGTATCGGGAGGTAATGCTAAACCGACTGTAATTCCTAACGGTTTTGCCCCCATTGCGGCTATATCCGATAAATTTGCCGCAACAGAACGCCATCCGACATCTTCGGGTAAGGTAGTATGATCGCTAAAATGTACACCATCAATTAGTACATCTGTAGTCACGACAAGGGAATGTCTGTCAGGTACCGTTAAAATAGCCCCATCATCGCCAATAATTTCACTTGGACAAAACTGCTGTAGGATTTTGAGTAATCCTTGTTCACCAATGTTTTTAATACTATTTTCCACGATTTGTTAAAACCTGAATTGAGGTAAGGGTTTGGTCACCAAACCCCTACATTCAATCTTCGGATATATCTGATTTTTTGAGAAATATCATTTAACTCAAAGTCCGATAAACCTCATTTGCTGCACGATGTAGGATGGAATGACGATAAACTAAAGCCTTCATATCATCTGCATACCCCCCCCAATAACAGCAGCAACGGGATAACCAGCAGCGAGACAGGTCGTTAATACTTGCATTTCGCGGCGATATAGTCCAGTATCAGTTAAAGCCAATTTTCCTAAACGATCGTAAACATGAGGATCGACCCCTGCATCGTATAAAATCAGATCGGGTTTGATTTGGGTTAATAGATCGGGTAAATATTGCGCTAGGGTTTGCAAATATCCGTCATCATCTAAACCAACAGGTAAAGGTACATCTAAATCGCTTTTTTGCTTTGTTCCAGGGAAATTCGCTTCACAGTGCATCGAAAAAGTAAAAACGCTCTCATCATCTTGAAAAATACTCGCGGTACCATCCCCTTGATGTACATCGAGATCAACAATTAAAATCTTTTGAGCAAGTTTGTATTTTTGTACTACTTTTGCCGCGATCGCTAAATCATTAAAAATACAAAACCCTGAGCCATAATGAGGAAAAGCATGATGAGTTCCCCCTGCGGTATTGCAAGCTAAACCATATTCTAATGCTAGTTTTGCGGTTAAAATAGTTCCCCCAACGGCAACACAAGTACGATGAGCGAGTTCTGATGTCCAAGGTAAACCGATGCGTCGTTGTGCTTTTGGGTCGAGTGTCCCAGTACAATAAGCATTAACGTATTCGGAGGTATGAACAAACTCGATTAATTCCTGTGGGGGAACCTCTGGAGTATATAAATTTTTTTCTTGAATGATGCCATCTTTAAGGAGGAGTTCGTAAAGAAGACTAAATTTAGGCATCGGAAATCGATGACCATCCGGTAAAGGCGCGACATAATTAGGATGGTAAACGATCGGTAAATTCATTATCTGGCTGGTACAACAAGACCCGTTGAAGATAAGATGTGATAAAGAATTGAGTTAACAAAAGCTAAGGCAAGCGCACCGAGTAAAGGACTAATAACCTTATTTCGCAATCTAAAACCTTGTACTAAAGCCGCCGCTAGACCGAAAATAATCGCATTGATAATAAAGTAAATGATAAAGTTAAATAGACCAAATGTCAGAAATTGCACAGGAAGCGAAAGAAAACTAAGAATCGGTCTAACAAAGGCATTCAGTAAACCAAAAACGATCGCAGAAATAAAAGCTTTTTTAAATCCATCAATTTCTACACCAATGGGAAGGTAGGAAATAATGATAAAACTGATGGCAGTCACCACGAGAGAAATCAATAAGCCAATAATATCCATTTTTAAAAACTCCTTTTTTAGGTTTGCTTTAATTTTAAGCGTAAACCAAGATCATAGAAATTTTTAGTCTAAAGGAATAAAACTTGACGGATATTCTTAGCATATTATTAAATTAATGTCAATACTTAAATTCTAAATTAGGGTTTGGCGACCAAACCCCTACCAGACATTTGTTAAATTATCGTAGGGGCATGGTTTCCACACCCTACACCAATCTAGACGACTACAAAGGACGATAAACCCGATAGTTAATACTTGGGAAAATATTGTCAATTTTTTCCACTTTCTCTAACCAACCCGAATCAATTTTACCTGCATTGATTTCTTCATACAGTTTATTCAGACGCAACAAATGAGAACGAGTGCGACGGACTGCATAGGGAACCATTGTCCCTGTACGCATAATAAACGCCCAGTCCGAAGATTGTGCTAAAAGTAATTCCCTAGCTGCTTGGTTTAAAGCACGCCATTCGAGTTCGTCAGCGGGTTCTCGTTTAGCTAGTTCGATCATGCGTTCGGCTGCTTTATGTAAATGGGGATAAATCCAAGCATTTGTCTCATTAAGCCAATATTCATGAAAACCTTTGTAGCCCCAACTCGACTGGGACGGACGGCAAACCTGTTGAGTGGGATTGTAGCGTAAATAATCCGCTAAATGGGTCATTTCATAAACATTTTGGTCGTACCAAGACTTACGGAACAGAAAATCAATAAACAAAGGCCCTTCATACCACCAGTGACCAAATAACTCCGCATCATAGGGAGAAACAACAATGGGCGGACGTTGCATGATATTCGCTAAATTGCCAACTTGCTGTTCACGATTGTACATGAAGTTAGCGGCGTGTTCTGCGGCTTTTTCTTTTGCCCAATAAGGATCATAGAGAGCTTTATCCGATAAACCTGCTTGTCTACTGGTAATACGGTGGTACTTAATCCCTGTATTTTTCCGTTGACCGTTGGGCATAATATAGGGTTTGATGTACTCATATTCGGCTTCCCATCCGAGATCCTTATAGAATTCCCGATAAACTGGATCACCAGGATAACCCACCTGAGAAGACCAAACTTGCTGAGATGATTCATGATCTCGCCCAAACGCAGCAACCCCACTTTCTGTATAAATGGGTGCATATGAACCATAACGGGGACGGGGACGAGCATATAAAATTCCGTGACCATCGACTAAAAAGTAACGGAGTCCTGCATCGGCTAACATCCGTTCTACACCCTCAAAATAGGCGCATTCAGGTAACCAAATTCCTTTAGGGGGACGGCCAAAAGTTTCCTCATAGTGTTCGCAGGCGACTTTAATTTGCGCCCACACCGCTTGAGGATACATTTTCATCAAGGGAAAGTAACCGTGAGTTGCCCCACAGGTAATGATTTCAAGATTATTGCTATCGAGGAATTGCTTAAATGCAGTGACTAAATCACGATCGTAGCGTTCCCAGGTCGCCCGAATTTGAGCAAACGATTCGACATAGTGTTCGGCTAGATAACGGATGTGACCATTGTTTTTATTGTGATCAACCTCTTTTTCTACCAATTCTTCGAGTAAGGCTAAATGAGCTTCAAAACGATCTTGCAATAAAGGATCGCGCAACATTGACACCAGAGGAGGTGTCATACTCATTGTTATCTTGAAATCAATACCATCTCGCTTTAATCCCTCAAACACGTGCAGCAGAGGGATATAAGTTTCTGTAATTGCCTCAAATAACCATTCTTCCTCTAAAACATAGTCACTTTCTGGATGACGTACAAAGGGCAGGTGAGCATGGAGGACAAGGGCAACATAGCCAAAAGCCATAACAATTCCACTATTACTTTTATGTGAATAAAATTTTACGTTTACGTTGAGTAGATTTTATACTATCTTAAGCTTCTAAAATGATAGAAGTAGTAAAATGCTAAATTTTCTTTTATAGACTGTTATTTTTTAGCCGATTGAGTTCTATTTCTGTGCCACAGCCTAACGACTCCCAGATTTCTAATGGAAACACTCTTGCTACTCCATCGCAGGTGCTTCAGCTTTTATTATTTGTCGATGAGCGTCCGAATTCTCAAGAGATTATCCGTCAAATTAAAGCTTATCTCAAAAGCAATCAGGGCGATCAAATTAGTGAACTGCAAGTCATCGAAATCAAGGAAAAACCCCACTTAGTGGAGCATTTTCGCCTCGTAGCTACTCCAGCCCTGGTTAAAATCTCTCCAGGGCCTCGTCATGTGTTAGCAGGCAGTAATTTACTAGAACAGTTGAAGAAATGGTGGGGACGTTGGCTAAAAACCTTTGAGGAGGAACAAGATAAAGAAAGGCTTAATGGTCAGTCTAAATCTAAAACGGTTGACTCAGTTGAATATTCCGCAGAACTGATTCGACTTTCTGATGATGTGTTCCGTCTCAAAAAAGAAAAAGAGGAACTACAAGCGCAATTAAAGTTTAAAGATCAAGTGTTGGCCCTTTTAGCTCATGATCTCAGAAGTCCTCTAACTGCTGCATCGATGGCACTCGAAACACTAGAATTAGCACAAAACCAACCCGAAACAGAACGAACTCAGCAGATCAAAGTACAAATGTACAAGCAAGCTAAAAGTCAGTTTCGCATCATGAATCGACTGATTACCGATTTATTGGAGGCTTCCCGACACAATCAATCTCAGTTTACGGTAAATCATACCCGCTTGTTTTTACAATCTCTGTGTGAGGAGGTTCTAGAACAGTTCTGTAAACGGTTTCAGGAAAAATCCCAAGTTTTAGAAGTTGATTTACCTCAAGATTTACCGCCTGTTTATGCAGATCCAGAACTAATTCGCCAAGTTATTACTAATCTACTCGATAATGCAATAAAATACACACCAGAAGGCGGAAAAATTACTGTTTCTGTCATTCATCGTACTAACCAAAAAGTACAACTGAGCGTGTGTGATACTGGCCCTGGTATTCCAGAAGATAAACAAGACTCAATTTTTGAAGCGAAAGTCCGTCTTGAACGTGATCAGGCTAAAGAGGGTTACGGTTTGGGGTTATCTCTGTGTTGCAAAGTAATTCGCGCCCATCATGGACATTTGTGGGTAGATAGTGTTTTAGGTGAAGGCAGTTGTTTTAATTTTACGTTGCCTGTTTGTCCTTAGTTTAATAAGTGCGTTAAATTAATCTAAAGAGCCTTAATTAATCACTCAATTGATTTTATCCTGAGTATATTGACGCTCAATATCTACACGGATCAATAATATGGTAGCTTCGGATTTTTCTTCTGTTACTTATAATGTCGAAGACGCGGTTTTAGAACGCTATCAAGCAGGGGCTAAACAAAAAGAAGATAGTTTATGTTGTCCCACTAGCTACGAGGGAAACTATTTAGCAATTCTTCCACAAGAAATTATTGAAAAAGATTACGGCTGTGGTGATCCAACTCGTTACGTTCAGACAGGGGAAACAGTTTTAGATCTAGGTTCTGGTGCAGGAAAAAATTGTTATATTATCGCGCAAAAAGTGGGTAAATCGGGTCAAGTGATTGGGGTTGATTTTAATGACGAAATGCTCAATCTTTCCCGTCACTATCAACAAGAAATCGCTGCTCAAATTGGATATCATAATACAAGATTTTTCAAGGGGAAAATACAAGATTTAACTTTAGATTTAGCTCAAGTCGAAACTTGGTTGAAAAATTATCCAATTACCTCGTTAGAACAGTGGAAAGATTTTGAGTTAGAATGCGATCGCTTACGTTCTGAGTCTCCATTAATCTCAGACAATAGCATTGATGTCGTGATTTCCAACTGTGTTTTAAATTTAGTTAAACCTCAAGATAAGCAACAACTATTTCAAGAAATTTATCGTGTTCTGAAACGAGGCGGAAGGGCGGTTATTTCTGATATTGTTTGTGATGAAGATCCAACATCAGAAATTTTAAATAATCCTGAGTTGTGGAGTGGCTGTATTGCAGGTGCTTTTCGAGAAGATACTTTCTTAAAAATGTTTGAGGAAGCGGGGTTTTATGGTGTAGAAATCCTCAAACGAGAAAATACACCTTGGCAAACCATTGATGGTATCGAATTTCGTTCAATGATAGTTCGTGCTTATAAAGGAAAAGATGGCCCCTGTTTAGAACGTAAGCAAGCAGTTATTTATAAAGGCCCTTGGAAACAAGTACAAGATGATGACGGTCATACTTTATGTAGAGGAGAAAGAATGGCAGTTTGTGATAAAACCTATAATATCTTAACTAATCCAAATAGCCCCTATTCAAAAGATATTATTTCCGTTCCAGCCTATGAAGATATTCCTTTAGAAAAAGCTACGCCATTTAGCTGTAAAGGTAAAGCGATTCGTCTCCCCAAAGAAACCAAAGGACAAGACTACAACATCACAATAACTAACGATGATTCTGCTTGTTGTGTCCCTGGTGAATGTTGCTAAATAATTTTTTTGAAATGTAGGGGTTTGGTTGCCAAACCCTTGAGAAAATTACACATTTAAAATAAATAAAAATATTCATGATTCAATCTATTACGCCTTTTCAAAATAAAGTTAAAAATCCATTAACCAAACATAAAATAACAGTAGTACAAATTAATCTCGGACGCAAATGTAATTTAGCTTGCCATCATTGTCATGTCGAAGCAAGTCCAAAACGAACCGAAGAATTATCACCCCAAGTAGGTCAAGAATTAATTGAATTAATCCAACGATTTCCGCAAATTCAAACAGTTGATATCACGGGTGGCGCACCTGAAATGAATTATGGATTTAAACCCATAGTCGAAGCCGCTAGAAAATTAGATAAAGAAGTGATTGTCCGTTCAAATTTAACAATATTTTTTGAAAAAGGATATACTGACTTACCTGAATATTTTGCTCATTATCAATTAAGAGTCGTGGCATCAATGCCTTGTTATTTAGAAGATAATGTGAATCAACAAAGAGGAACAGGAGTTTATCAAAAATCGATTCAAGCTATCCAAAAATTAAATGAATTAGGATATGGAAAAGAACCAAATTTAGTTTTAGATTTAGTTTACAATCCACAAGTTCCTAAAACAGAAAAATTCTCTTTAACCCCTAATCAAGTTAAATTAGAACAAGATTATAAACAATATTTATTTGATAACTTCGGGATTGTTTTTAATCATCTATTTACCATTACTAACTTACCCATTGGACGAACTAAAAATCAGTTAAAAAATCAAGAAATATATCTTTCTTATCTAAAATTTCTAGAAACAAATTATAACGAGCAGACACTTTCGGGTTTAATGTGTTTGAATCAACTTTCAATCGATTATTTAGGACAAGTGTATGATTGCGATTTTAATCAAATGGAAAACATAAGCGCAACTACAGCAAATGGAGAAATCTTAACCGTCTCCAAACTCTTGGAACTCAATAGCTTAGATGTCATTTCAGAAATTAAAACAGCAGCCTATTGTTATGGTTGTACCGCAGGAAGTGGTTCAAGTTGTAGTGGTGCATTGGTGTAAATTAACAATTGAACTAATTCCCATCGGAACTTTTTGGCTAATTACTTTAGATAATTCTAAACTTAAATTCTCGCCCCCTCGATGCGCTTCCCAAGTGCCAGAATAACGGTTTAGAATGTTCCAGTTTCCAGAAATTGCATTTTCATCTTCTGAAACAATTCCAGTATATTCAATCGTATAATAAGAGCGATTTAGATAACGTTTAGTAAAGCTAATCCGTCTCCCAATAATTTGACCGACTAACGTAGCTTCACCCATATAACCATCATCCAAAACACTCCCACTTAGCGTATTGCCACCTTGAACTAAAATCAACTCAAAGCGAGTCGGTTGATTCTCTTGTTCATAGGTTCCTAACCAAGTCCCGCTTAAATCAGCCATTAATTAATCTAGTAAAGCTGTACATTCAAGAATTAAGCGTTGATTGACTAAAGCGTGAGGTTGAATATCTAAAGCTTCTCGAAATGCGCGAATTGCTTCAGGATAATAACCCAAATTCGCCTCACATAATCCTAAACCATGCCACGCGCCAAAATGATAAGGATTTAAGTCAACCACTTTCAGGCAGTCTTCTTTTGATTGATGGTAGTCTCCCTGCATATAGTATAAAACGGCTCGTCGGTTCCATGCTTCGGCAAAATCGGGATATGTTTCAATGGTTTGATTTAGCATTGCTTCAGCTTTAGCCATATCGCCTGATTCCATGAGTAATTGCGCTCTTTTCAGGATTTCTAGACCTAATTCCCCTTTTTGTTCAAACCAAAGCCGCCATAGTTTACTCGTTGCTGCGTCTCTGAGGGATTCATTTTCCTGTTTTAGAGAATCTAACAATTGTCCTAGTTCTGGGTGATTCACGGTTTTAGATTTACCTCAAATAAGTGGAAGAAAGTTTTAGGAAATTTAAAAGGTAAATGTTGAGTTTAGGATTAAATATATTATTTTTTGGGTGTGTCGGAAGATTGTTCAGCTTCTACATCTACTTTTGGTACAAAATCGGGACGGTCGGCATTTTCCCAACCCGCAGGTCTTTTAGAATTGTACCAGGCGAGCGATCCGAGCGTCACTGCTGCGATAAATCCAACAACATAGACAGCTACAAAATAGGTCGGAAATTTACCTGTAGCGGTAGAAAATAAAAAATACATAAACGACTAACTCTAAAGTTTTGTAACTAAACTGTTGCTGATTTTATCAGAATCAGATCCATCGTTGATAATTTTTTTGTGATCGTTTTGTCTGTTTTTTCTTTAGCCATGCCTTATCTACATCAACTCTGGGAACTGATTTCTGGCGCACTTAGTTTAAATTTTAATGCCTTTCGAGAGGTTGAATCGCTCAATTATGGACTATTTCTGTCTTTACTGATTGTTCTGATGGTCGGTTTATCAGTAGGCTTTGGTCAAAGTATTATTCTTTTTATTAACCGTGTTCAACCAATTCGCTTTTTTTTCAGCCTGTTAATTAATGCGGTTTTATTTACCTTTGGTTTTTTGTTTCTCGTTTTTAGTACGTGGTTAATCTGTCTTGTTCCCTGGTCGGTCAATGTCTCTTTTTCAAGTTTAGTCGAAGTTCTAAGCCTTAGCTATGCACCTTTAATTCTGAGTTTTTTAGGTGCAATTCCCTATTTAGGCGTACCTATTCTCTCCATTTTATCCGTGTGGCATTTACTAACGATGGTCGTCGGCTTTAGTGCGATTACCAATTTACATCTAGGAGAAGCATTTGGCTATGTGGCGTTGGGCTGGATTGTACTACAAATTTTACAACAAACCATCGGACAACCGATCGCTAATGTGGGACGTTGGGTAGCCGATAGTGTTGCAGGAGTCCAACTGAAGACCCGTCGTCAAGCTCTCGCTGAAATCTTGTTACAAACGAACGATAACGAGTCATCTGGGGTCACACAAGCGCGAAAGGTGATTGAAGTCACCAACCAACCCATTACGACGGAATTCCCCATTACTGCCGAAATTTCTAGTATAGGAACGACGGCTGTTTTAAACCAAGAATCACCCAATAATATTAAACTGATCTGGGTCATTCTCACGGTTGTGGGTATGATTATTTTAGGATTCCTCATTGCTATTGTACTAGAACCAATTCGACATGATTTATTTGGTTGGTATCATGGCAGTATCCCCAGAGTGTTTCAAGTCGGTTTAGATTTTATTTGGATTGGTGTAATTGCGATCGCAGTTGCTGGCTTATTGGCCCCGCTAGAAACCTTGGGATGGTGGGCTGGATGGTACAGTGATGAGGTGGATACGGCTGAGAATGTTGGTCAACTAGCAGAACCCGTCGCCGAAAATCAGTCAATTACTCGTTATGTTATTTATTTAGATGGAATTAGTCAATCAAGTGCAACATACCTACCCGATGTTGAGGCTTTTCTAGATGCTTTATGCCCCGCACTACCTGAAAATATCGCCTTAATTCGCGGTTTGATGACCTATTCTGTACTAAATAATTCTCTAGATCAAAATCGTCCTTTAGCTTTTTTCTGGCGACTCGCGGATCGATTGCGGTTTGCTAATCCCGCTAGTCTCCTCGGTATGATCGTTAATATTCGCAATGTTCTAATTGTTGCTGTCTCTGCCGATCAACGATATGGCCCGATTTACAATCAAGGTATTGCTCAGATTATGTACAATGCTTTGATTAAAAATGGTTATCAACCTGGTAGCAATATTCCAATTACCTTAATCGGTTACAGTGGTGGGGGTCAAATGTCGGCTGCATCTGCACCCTTTCTACGAAGAGCAACGGGCGCACCAATTGATGTTATTTCATTAGGTGGGGTAATCAGTGGTAATTGTAATCTCTTAAACCTAGAACACTTGTATCAATTAGTGGGGGATCAAGATCAAGTCGAACGTCTTGGCCCGATTATGTTTCCTGGTCGTTGGAAAATGCTCCCTTTATCCTACTGGAATCGCGCCAAACGACGGGGTAAGATTAGCATTATTTCTCTAGGCCCTGTTGGTCATCAAGTGCCTGGGGGGTTACTCGATCCTGATGTTTATTTACCCGATGGACGATCGCACCTACAGCAAACGATCGACTATATTCTTAATATCCTACGGGGTTATCTCTTACTACGCCAAGAGCAACGTATCCCCAAAAAAATCAGTAATTACGAATTGTATCGCCAGGCTATTTTTAATCAACCAAGTTATTATCCCATTGCTCAAACTATTGATTTAACCTTATATCAACCGATTGGGCAATGGATGGGACGGCTAATTTTACCAAAACCAGATCAGCGACCAGAAGTCAAAGGGGCATTACTTGAAGTTCACCATACAGAACCAGGTTTTGAACATTTAATCGGTCAAATGGTTAATCTGCGATGGGGCAATGATCCCTATATTCGATCTATGTTACGGGCGGTTAAGCGGGATGTCCACTTTAGCGCGGATGCAGAATATACCAGTAAATATGGGGGTCTGATTCATCCCGAACGTCTGGATCACTGGCAACAGGTCGATCCGCTAGAATCATTAGCAGGTTCACGTCCTAATGATGATCAGATAGTGATGCTATCGGGAAGGGTTAGAGTAGAGACGCGCCATGGCGCGTCTTTACAATCGGAAAAAACCAAACGTTATAACATTTATATTTATGAACAGCCGATACAGATCACGGGTCGTTACTATGCTCTAGTTAAATTTATTAGCCCAGTTGTCGGTACGGATCAATTTCAAGTCGTCCATTTTAATCCCAATAGCCAACAGTTTGACGGTGTTACTGAAGTGGTGCGAATGCCTGCTGTTGTGGCGGATCAAAACGGTTGCTTTCCTTCAACATCGAACAAAATTGAACAATCATATATAAATGATACAGGATGGTATATTTATGGTGCTAAAGATCACAAAGATCGTTTTGTCGTACAGTCTTTAGCCCCGCGATCGTTGTTCCGTCTCCAACCGAATCAAGTGCTTTTCGGAACGAGAGCCGCTTATCAATATATCCGTCAAGAAGCTTGGTCAGACATGGTAGCACAAAAAGGGAAAATTTCTTCAGTTCTTTTGTGTGGAGGAAAACATGAAGAGAAACAGGGAGAAATCCAAAAAGCAATAGATTCATGGCAAGAAGGAGATAAAGGCTTAGTTATACACGTTTATGGCGGAATTGGGGGTAAAAAGAAAGAACCTGCCGCCGCAACTCCGATCTTTTTTGGACATTTTGCTTATGGTGTGGCAAAAGTAATTCGAGAACCGATCGCGGGAGAATTACAATTTAATATTGAATACTATCAAGTCTACACTCACAACACAGATGGCATCGTGGCAGGGACTTTACATTGGTCACGCTTTCTAGGCGATCGTCAGTTTGGTTGGGTGGGAGTTCGTCCTGTGTGCGACATTATCATTAAACATCCTCCCATTACAAAAGAATATGATTTTGATTTTAATGGGATTAAAGAATCAGCCCTCAGCATGATGGAACTTCATCTTATAGCGATGACGGCTCGTTATCGGATTGGAGATGGAACGGGGGGGACTTATGTCGGCCCTGCTAATAATTGCTCACAAGACTCTAATCAGGCGTTATTTGCAAGTATCCGTCACATTGGACAGATGGTTAATTCGAGTCGCGCTTTTGAAAATTGGCTTGAACGAAATCCTAGCCAAGCCAGTCGATATCAACAACTGGTTCAACTGGGTCGATCTTTGCAAAAAGAATTACAACCCTTGGGCGCACCGCGTACCGACTGGGAAAAAAATGAATACAATCTCGGTAGTACATTAGAAGATGCACCTTTACGGAATCTCTTGACGGGGATAGGCAGTTGGAAAACCCTCCTACCTCGGTACGCCAGTGATCAAATTGTTCAGGTATTCTTAAAACAGGGTGCCTCCGTCTGGGTACTTCGTACGAATCAAATTGGCGGGTATGACCCCGATATTGAACCAATTAGACCAATTACACTTTAGGATTTTGTTATGATTCGTCAAACTTTATTGATTTCAACTTTAATTTTAGCTTCGATTCCTTTGGCTCCTGAACCTGCTGCTGCACAATATGTAAGCTGTGAAAGCGAGAGGGGAAAAACGACGCGCTGTCGAATTGATGCGAGAAATGGTGTACGGCTAGTCCGAGAACGTTCCCAAACGCCTTGTAATGGCAACTGGTCTTATCGAGATGGCTATATCACGGTGAGGAATGGCTGTCGAGGCGATTTTGAGGCGATTCGTCGGGGTTCTAATAATGATGATTGGAATGATGGTGGCAATACTGGAAATCGACAACGAGTCACCTGTGAAAGTGTTAATAGCAGAACGAAAACTTGTCCAATTAATACTCGTGGGGGTGTGCGTTTGGTTGAGGAACTGTCTGGCGCGTCTTGTCGTAATAATTGGCGGGCAGATGGTGGTTATGTAACGGTGAGAAATGGCTGTCGCGGTGTTTTTGAAGCGCGTCGCGGTGGCGGTGGTAATAATGGCGGTGGCAATAGACGCTATCGAGATTTTGGTGAGATTAGCGGCATTGGTAGTTTTGTTGTCGATCGCTCTAGCTACTACAATAATGGTCAGGTGAGAGAATTTGATGCTTTGGTGAATGATTTTCAGGAAAGATGGTGGGTTAATTGTCGTAGTGGGGTGATGGGTCAAGGTAATGATTTCGACTATTCCACATCTCGCAGCAGTCGCAATCGTAGCCCTGGGCAAGTCGTGGATTTTGTCTGTAACGATAGATACTAAATGAGTTTTAATTTATGAAATTCTGGGATTTTACGCCGCCGCCAGAGTCTGATCTAGGGGATCATGATGTTCCGCTCTTAGGTCATCATTTGGTGGGGTTACGGGTTGCCATGCTGGTAACAGGGGGTATTGCAGCGATGAAGGCCCCTCTAATTGCGAGGGCTTTACGGCGACAAGGGGCTTCGGTGGTGGCGTTTACCTCAGATGAAGCGTTACGTTATACGACGATCGATACTTTAGCATGGAGTACCAATAACCCTGTTATTACTCATCTTACTCCTGCGGCGGAACATCTCAGTGATCAGGCTCCGTTTGATCTTTATTTGGTGGCACCTGCAACCTACAACACTATTAATAAGATGCGTTATGGGATAGCTGATGGTGTAATTACTACGACTTTAGCCTCAGCATTAGGGCGTATGGAACAGGGCAAAACAAAAATTATGATTGTTCCTACGATGCACGGTAGTCTACATAATTCGATTTTGACGGAATCTTTAAAAACACTACATCAAATGGGTGTCGCAATTATGCCACCTAGAGAAGACTATGGTAAACATAATCTGCCATCGGAACAAGATCTTACGGTTGAGGTTTGCCGTTTGGTCACTCGTTCTCATCTGCGTGGCATCAATATTTTAGTGACGGGTGGCCCGACTCCTGTTTTAGTAGATAGTATTCGTCGCATTACTAATCGTTTTAGCGGACAATTAGGCGTAGAAATTACTGAGGAGTTATATCTAAGAGGTGCGGATGTACATTTAATTCATGGACAAGGTAATTATCACCCTCCCGCTTATTTACCGCATCAAATTATTGAAACTTATGACGAATATTTAAGAGAAGTTATTAAAAATCTGAGTGAGAAACCCTATCAAGCAGGAATTTTTACCGCCGCCGTCGCTGACTATAAACCTGAAGAAATTTTAGTGGGTAAAACGCCCAGTGGAGGAGTATTAAAATCAATTAATTTAATTCCTACTCTAAAAGTGATTGAAGTGGTTAAGGATAAGTTTCCTGATTTATCGATGATTACTTTTAAATATCAAGAAAATGTAAGTTATGATAAATTAATCGAAATTGCTCAAGAACGGTTAAAAAAAGGCTATTCGGCGGTTGTTGCTAATCGTGGCGAAGAAAAGGGGATTCATGGTGAACAAATTGCTTATTTAGTGACGAGTAACCAGATTCCTGAAAGAATGATTGGAAAAAAACAAATTGCTGTCAAAATAGCAGATTATTTAGAGCAGGTTTTGAGAGGATAATGGAAAGCGTCTCAATCGTGATGATAGTTAACAACAGACGCGCTAGTTTTTTTTAAATCTATAACTGTAATCGATATGTTTTTGATAGATAAGGTGAGAATGTAGGTAAGTAGCGCGTAGATAAAAAGATTCAAGCCTAACATCTCTAACAATTCTTCTACAGTGGTAATAATTTGCGCTGCAAATCTTGGTTGAAAATAGTTGCCAGGAAAGTAACGCAATCCAATCACTTCGATGATAATAGCTCCAAGAACATAGAGAAAACCAGACACAAAAAAGAGTTGTTTTAACTGTTTGGGAAGAGATCGCCAAAACTTGAAATAAATGAGTAGAAAAATCGGTAGTAAAATTGAGTTTACAACGTCCCAGCGAGTGCCAAAGATAGGTTGAATAATTCGATGGATAGGGCGATTAAGATATTCGTGGATTGAAAACAACTCGTCAGAAGCTAAATAAAGAAAAATGATTGACAAACCTTGCCAATGATATCGATATCGGTCTTTTGTTCTTTTTTTATCCACAGCGATCATAGCTAATAACAGCGAGGTAAAGAGTAATTGGAAGGTAGCAAATACACTCGGTAAATTCTTTTCATACTCTAAATCGATAAAGTTAATCAAATCACTACCGCCCCACTCCAAAATATATTTACAGAATTGACCACCTAGACTGATGAGAGAGAGTACAACAGCAACCACTGTAAGAACTTGGGCGATCTGTCTTGGAGAAAAGATTAAATGCATAGCCTGAAAATCGGGTGTCTTTGTTAATTAAAATCTAACCAGTTTTTAAATTAAGCTTAATGTTAGATTAATTTATCCTAATTATCGAGAAAATACATATTAAGATATGTTAAGCAAGGCTAATGCAACAAAACATGACACCAACTGTCACTAAGTATCGTCTAGTTTAAATACTTGCTCTCCATTCTTTTACTCTTTGGGTTGGAAGGCAAAAACTATGTTTATTCTCTGAGATTTTCAGCTTACTAGCCCCCGCCTTTTCCTTAGTTCCTTATCCCTTAATGATTTAAAATTATTTTGGTTTTACCTTGACAAAATACTTTTAATGTGCATACAGCCGCTTCGATTAATCTTTCTTCATGGGGGGGTTTTCCTGTTCCACTATTGACGGGATGTGCTGGAAAACAGGCGGCACTTAAGCTGAGCCGAAGACAATGACCTTGCTGTATTTTAATACAAGTGTATTGAAGTGGGATTGTGATCGGTAACTCTAAAGTATTGACTCGGATATAACCTTGAGTGAAGTTATACACTTTTCCGTCGGGAGTGACTTCAGATACAACAGCGCAGAGGTCGAAACTCGGTGTATCTGCCACACAATAACACTCTATCAAGATTTGTCCGAGGATGTGTAAATCGGTTTCTAAAGGTTCAGAGGTATAAGTTAGAACATCACTTCGACTATCGAGATGAGTTCGTTCAAAACTTCCCCCAGGGTATGTATTGTGTCCACCTAAAGCGGGAACGGGTCGCCAAGGATCATGAATTAAAATATCTTCTATCTTAAAATCTAAAGGAATTTCGCTGAGTTTTCCCCCAACTTCTCGAATATTCGCTAATCCTTCACTCGCTAAGTAATAGGTTTTTTCTTCACAGAATAAACGTTCTAAATAAATCCAGTGATTACTCCCCATTTCAAAAAGTTGAATAGGTAATTGTTCTAGAATCTGATTGTCTTGGTCTTTGAGAAAATAATCAAACCATTGTACTTGTATTTGATCGACTGAACTAATCGCATTGTTCCCATAGTCCATGACACCCACTTTACGACCCCAGGGTAAATGTGTCCAAGGCCCGATCATCAAATGTTGGGGATAATCAGAACGATTTGCCATTTCTTGATATAAATTGATGGTACCTCTGAGATAGGGGTCGAACCATCCACCGATATGTAACATCGGTAAATCTACATCTTGGATTAAATATTTAGGTGAAAGCTTTTTCCAGTATTCATCAGATTCAGTACGTGTGATCCAATCATGGTAAAACGAATCGGGGGCTAATTCTTTTAATAAATCTGGATAAGCGGGAATAAGATCAGATAAAGGCAAATTTCGAGACGCTTGATAGAGTTTTTGGAAGGCTATCTCATCTCCTTTTAAACGTGCGGTTTCTGCTGCTAGTTGAATTGCCCATCCTAAATTAGATTGTAAACAGAATGCGCCATTTTCATACGCCCAATCGCTATATAAATCATAGGCAATCATTGATGGACAAATGGTTTTTAAGGCAGGATGTTGATGAATTGCCGTATAAAGTTGGGTCATTCCTTGATAAGAAAATCCATACATCCCGACTTTGCCTGTAGTCCCTGCTAACTGAGAAACCCAATTTATTGTGTCTAGTCCATCTTCTATTTCATGTTCAAACAGTTTAAATTCACCTTCAGAGGTTCCCCGTCCTCGGACATCTTGAATCACGACAATATAACCCTGTGAAGCATACCAGACAGGATGTGCATAAACAACAGTCGATGCGATCGCACGTCCGTAGGGTTGTCTCATTAATAGTATTGGGAAATTCTCGCTACTCTGAGGGAAATATAGATCAGCATCTAGTCTTGTTCCATCACGAGTGTACATTGATGCTGTTTTTTTGCGGACTGAATACATTTCAAGACTATTCGTAGGCGCAAGCCTTCTCCATTATTTATATAGTATCATGTCAAGTCCTGCCTTGTAAAGACAAAAACTCAAATTTTTAAGTTTAAATAGATTAATTAACGCCCTTTAAAACCTTTAAATCCTCTTCGTCCAGCACTTCAGGAACCCCACTGCGAATTAGTTCTGAAAAATCCTCATTAGGAACCATAAAACAAATTGCATAAAGACGACCAACACCCGTATTTCTAATCTCATGTATTCCCGTAGGACGAACTAATAGGCTATCCCCTGGACGTAACGGAATACTTTTCCCATCACAAATCGCCTCACCTTCCCCTTTGAGAATATAGAACATTTCGACTGCAAAATGATGACGATGAGTCGGTGTACTGCCACTAGGGTCAAAAATCTCGACACAAACAGTTAAAGAATCATCGGCGGTGGTAGAATCAAAAACGATCGCTAAACGGTTAGTATCCTGTGGGCTAATGCGAAACACCTGATAGTCCTTCGGTGACTTAATCACAGGAATCATGCAATGGTCGGTAGTTAGTTCAGAAGAAGTAGTCATCGTTTTTTTTTAGGTTCGCCATATTGCATCAGCCACTCTGCATACATCATACATCGGGGCCACATCATGTACTCTTAGGATATCAACACCAGATGCGATCGCGCCACAACAAGCCGCAGCAGTCCCCCAAACCCGTTGTTTAGGATCATTTTGATGAATAATCTGTCCGATAAAACTCTTACGCGATACACCTGCTAAAATCGGTACATCAAGGGAACGAAATTCATTTAAGCGTCGGATTAATTCAAGATTTTGTTCAGCATTTTTCGCAAAGCCAATCCCTGGATCGATAATTAGATTAGAATGCTTTACACCGAGTTCTAATGCTTGCTGAATTTGTTTTTCTAAAAATTGCTTAATTTCACCGACTAAATCTTGATATTCAGTCAATTTTTGCATCGTTTTCGGAGTTCCGCGAATGTGCATCAAAATAATTGGAACATCTAACGTTGCTGTTGTTGATAACATTTTGGGGTCAAAAGTGGCACCTGAAATATCATTAATTAGATCTGCACCTGCTTCAATGGCTGAGAGTGCGACTTCAGAACGAGTCGTATCAATTGAAATCGGATGAGATATTACTGATCTTAAAGCTTTTATTACTGGAATGACTCTATTTAATTCTTCTTCTAGTGTAATTTGTTCGGCACCTGGTCGCGTTGATTGTCCACCAATATCGATAATATTGGCACCTTCTTCAGCTAATTTAATTCCCTGTTGTACAGCATTTTCAGTTGTCTTAAAATCTCCACCATCACTAAAACTATCGGGAGTTACATTTAAAATTCCCATCAAATAGGTTTGTTTTCCCCATCTTAAAGCATGATTTCTAATCAGTAAATCTTCCATTTTTATTCTTGAATACAGGTTTGCATTAATTCTTCAACCCCATTAACGGTATAAATCGGTATATTTAAAGCTTTCGAGACTTCGCTGACAGTTGTATCATCCAGAAACTTTTCTTCACCATATTTCAGCATCACGGACGGTAATATAATTCCCTCACCTAAGTTTTCTCCTTGTAATTTTTTCATCAAATCCTGTCCAGTCAATAAACCCGTCACTGTAATTTCTTGTCCCCAGTAGTCACTATTTAATGCCACTAAGTTTACGATTAAATTTTCCACTTGATTTAACTGATTGACCAAGGGTTGAAAAGCCAATTCTACCGCATTCCCAACGACCCAAGTTAAGGTTTTAGGTTGATTAATTTTCTTTGGTAAGATGGCTTTACCTGTATTCTGAAACTGTTTAATAAATTGACGAATTGAACCAACACCGTTGCCAATTTGGGGATAGTCTTCATACTCAGATTCGGTGGGTAATTCTTGACGCGCAATTAAAAACCATTCATCCGCTAACCAAGCAAAATGACTGCCAAATTTTTTCTTAAAATGTTTTTGTAATTCCTGAACTTGACTAATAACTTCTTTTGCTTTTTCTTGACTAACTAGAATCAATTCATCTTCTGTGGGACGAAACCGAGTTAAACCCACTGGAACGACTGCTGCTGAGGCAACTGTGGGGAGATCTGCGTTATAGAAATTTGCTAAATCTAACAGAGTTCTTTCTAAATGTATTCCGTCATTAATCTCTGGACAAACAACCACTTGAGCATGAATTTGTAAACGTCTTTCTTGAAACCATTTCAGATGATCTAATAATTGTCCAGCGCGAGGATTTTTCAGTAAACGGATTCTTAAATCAGGTTCAGTCGCATGAACAGAAACATAAAGCGGTGAGAGTCGCATCTGTTCAATTCGTTCCCATTCCTTCGCCGTTAAATTGGTGAGTGTTAGATAACTGCCATACAAAAAACTCAGACGATAATCATCATCTTTTAAATATAAACTATCTCTTTTTCCTGGCGGTTGTTGGTCAATAAAACAAAAAGGACACTTATTATTACACTGGATTAAACCATCAAACAAAGCCGTTTCAAATTCTAAACCCAGATTTTCATCATATTCTTTTTCGATTTCGACGTGATGGGTTTTGCCTTTTGTATCAATCACTTCAAGTTCTAGGAATTCATCGGTACACAAAAACTGATAATCTATCAAATCTCTAGGACGAATGCCATTAATCGATAAGATGCTATCTCCTGCTTCAAATCCCATGTCTTCGGCAATCGAATCGGGTAATATTTTACTAATTTTTGCAGGTTGAATCGTTGCTACACTCATAGTACGTTTAAAATTGTCCCTTCTTTTACCATACCTCAAGCCTGGCAACGATCGCAAAAATTAGAGGAACTTCATACAGGAGGTAGCCAACGCTAGTTAATCACCTGTGGTCTAAGTAATAAATGTTTAATTTTAGAATGAGCTTCAAAAGATTGACCACAATAGATGATTATCATCGTTTTTACTTATGATAGTTTATGGCTTTTTAATTAATTGTTAAAGTTTTGTTTAAGGTAAGAACGACCCCGATATGTAAGTTGAGTTCTATAACTATCTAGTTGAGCGATTGATAAAGGACTTTGATAGTTTATACCGCGATACTTAAGGGTTTTTTCTAAATGAGAGGGGGGTAGAGTTACAGAAGGAGTTTGATAATTGACATGGCGATAGCAAAGATTCATTTTTTATTCTCCTTGAGCGGTGTTGTTAGTTTCTTCTACACTCGCTAAAAAAGAAATCCTGAAAAGTTCAGGAAACTTCATAAATTAATCTAAGTTCGGGATAAGCTAAAACTTTTATTCTCCTGTAAGCTGAAAGGGTGATTGTTTCGATGAAATCGTTGCTAAATTCTATGATCCAGAACGGACGTTATTTAATTCATGGATTCTGTATCATAACTTTATATTTGCTTTGTAAATCATGAAAAAGTCTGGAAAAAGTTTGGGCAAAAGGACAAGCATTGAGATTCGATGTTCCATCGGTATTTGTTCTGGTTCACAGTATTCTAAAACCACAAGTCCATCATCGTCTGCAATCCAGAATAAAGAAGTGTTGCTATCTTTACTTAACGAATTGGTCAACATCTGAGGTAACTCCTCTAGTTGCTTAGACAAAAAGAGTTCAATAGATTTGGCTAAGGCAAACAGTGCATCTGTAAAATCAGGTGTGATTAATCGACTGATAGCAAACTCGATGTATGTTAAAGAAAAAATATTACAACAGTTGTTATTTGGTTATTACAAAGAGCTTATATTGATCTAACTATGCTCGTCTAGCTGAACACTTCTCTATTCTGTTAAAATTGTGTACACAATGGTACACAAATTGGGAGCAAAACAAAACTATGCTCGAAAAAGTAGGGATTCGTGAATTTAGGACTCATCTGGCTAAATATTTGAATGCTTCCTCTCCAATTGCTGTGATGCGTCACGGTCAAACAGTTGGTTATTTCTTCCCCGCTCAACCCAAACCTGCCTTTTCTGAAATTGAAGCTTTAAAACGTGCTGCTGAGAAATTAGATGCACTTTTACAGGAGAATGGACTGACTGAAGAGCTTCTGCTTGAAGAATTTCGTCAACTCCGAGAACAAAAACGCTAAACCGTCCGATGGTAACCAAAAAAAGAATTGTTTTGGATGCAAATATCTTGATTCGTGCCGTACTCGGTCAAAAAGTACGGGAGAAAATCGAGACGTTTGCACCGACAGTACAGTTTTTCACGCCCGATCTCTGTTATACCGATGCACAAAAGTATCTCCCCTCGTTGTTTGAAAAGCGCAATTTGTCTACAGAGGAAGTTCTTGAAGTTTTAAATAGGCTGACTTGTTTGATTCAACTGGTTGATCGTAGCTTGTATAATATGTACGAAGATGAGGCCAAGCAGCGAATTGCGATGCGCGATGTCAATGATTGGCCAGTTGTAGCAGTAGCTTTGATGCTGGATTGTCCCATTTGGACTGAAGATGCAGACTTTTTTGGGACAGGCATCGCCACTTGGACAAGTGATCGGGTTCACCTATATTTCAATCAGTAGGATCACCGACACACTTGTGGGCTGTCCATCTGCGTAAATTTATTGTCATCAACCGAAAAACCCGTCTCTTTCTCTAGAATGGGTTTTACCACAATCTGCTTAAGCCGAACTGGCGTTAAATCAGATTCATAAAAGTTAAGGTTTTAAAAACTAACTCCAATCTTGTTGAGACTCATCACCGCGTTTCTTATACACTTGGGCTAGAGCGTGAATGATTCGAGTTTTTTCAAAAAGTGTCGCTTCTGTTAATTGCCATAGATTCAGGAGTTTATCTAAATCTTTTTGGATTTCTCTTGCACCAGGGAAATTCTGATAACGAATCCTAAGCCTGGCGAATTCGACTAAATTATAGTCTGTTGGTTCTTCTTGCAAAAGACGGTTAATGATTTCTCGGTCTTGCTTTTCTAAAGGGTGTTTTTGGTCTTGTGTTTGTTTAGGAGTCGGCATACGAACAAGTGTACTAAAGTTATTTGACTTTTTCTTGCAGTTTAGCGACAGTACGAAGAATTTTACCCGCTAACATCGCTGCACCAAACCCATTATCAATGTTAACAACGGCGATACCTGTCGCACAAGAATTCAGCATCGTTAACAAAGGTGCCACCCCACCAAAACTAACCCCATAACCAATACTTGTCGGAACTGCAATCACAGGACATTCAACCATACCCGCGACCACACTCGGTAATGCACCCTCCATACCTGCGACAACAATTAATACATCTGAACTAATTAGTAAATCACGATGACTTAACAGACGATGGATACCTGCTACTCCCACATCCCAAAGACGTTGTACCCTAAACCCACACAATTCGGCGGTAATAGCTGCTTCTTCGGCGACTGGAATATCGGCAGTTCCCGCAGTTAGAATCGAAATGAGTCCCGCTTTAATGGGTAATTCGGATGATTTTAAGGCACAGATACGTGCTATCGGATAATAGATTAAACCCGAAACCTGTTCTAATAACTGTTGTGCGACATCAGATTCGATGCGTGTAGCCATCACTATCTCAGAAGATTGGCGCAAACTATGGATGATTGAAATAATTTGTTCTGGAGTCTTCCCCGGCCCCCAAATCACTTCAGGAAAACCCGTTCTCAGATGACGATGATGGTCAATTTTAGCAAAGTCTTCAATAGGTTCAAAACTCAGATGTTTAAGTGTAAGAAGTGCATCATCAGGGTGTATTTGTCCTGTAGCTACCGCTTGAAGCAGATTATGTAAGGCTTCTGGTTGTGTCATTATTTCTTGAGAATGCGCTTTCTTTCTCTCTAATCTTTACCCTGTAAGCAGTAGAAGTATTTTATCAATTTCCGATTTATCTCTACTATACTCCTTGATTTTACTACTGTTATGGGTTTGGGAAAAAGACAATCTTACCGATGACAGTTAAAACACCTGTAACGAATACCCCGAAAATACTAAAGAAACCTATTGTAAAAGTATTGAGACGTGCATCCACACTATCAATGCGCTTAATTGTGTCATCAATGCGTTTATTTGTGTCATCAATCCTCTTCTCTAGTCCATCAACCTTAGATTCAATCTTGGCTACTGAGATGGCTAAGTCCTGTACCTTTGTCTCTAGTCGGTCAAGTCGCGACTCAACTGCATCAAACCTTTGCTCTATTCTTTGTGCCAGACCCGTGATTAAATCTTCTAATCGCTTTAAATCACCTTCTGTAACTGTGGACATTGAAAGCTAAACTCCTATTAGACGAAAGATTTTATCGAAAGATTAGATAATGGTTGGAATGACTATAGTAACTCTATACTAAATCTTTTTAAGTAAATATTCTTATTCTTTGAGAGTGAGGGATTGTACCCGACCCAACGGCCAAGAAATTTTGTATGCTCGTCCCACTAAATGCTCTTTTGGTAAAAATCCCCAAACATGAGAATCAACACTCGCATTACGGTTATCGCCTAGAACAAAATAGAACTGACTGGGTACTGTTTCTGGCCCCCATTGATAATCAGGTGGTTGTGCGATGTAGGGTTCAGTCAGGGGTGCATTATTAATATAGACGATTCCATTCTTAATTTGTACTTGATCACTCGGTTGACCGATAATACGTTTAATAAAATAGTCTCCCGCATCCGAACTGATTTCCTTGACAATATCAGGAGTTCTAAAAACGATGACATCCCCCAGTTGCGGTTCATAGTCAGATGATTTTTTGACTAGCACAAAATCTCCAATTTGTAAAGTAGGCTGCATCGATTCGCTGGGAATATTAAAGAGTTGCCAACGTTGGTCAACCCAATTAGGTAAATAATTCCAAATCAGACCCCAAGCAAAGATAATTCCCGCCATCACTGCAACAATAGATCGATATTCGAGGGAACGGAAGGAAGACTTATTAGGGAAAGCAAGATAAGCGTGATAAGTTGCGATCGCGGCTAAAGTTGGCGATACAATTAATAAACTGGGGTAAAGATCATCGATTTTGAGAAAAATAATCGAAGCGGTTAAAAAAATTAATCCTAAAATTGAGTGATTGCCATACAATTGACCCAAACCAGGTAACACGCGAGAGACACTAACAGCAAACCAAGGATTTTTGTGTTTTCTTGGAATTTTTTCTAAGCTTTTGTCTTTTTTAGCCAGATAGACCGTCTGGTGAGCATCTAAAATATTAGCTAAATAAATAATCATTGTGATGCCAAGCAGAATTAATCCTGTTGATGTTTGACCATTCGCGCTGAAAAATGACCAAATTGCAGCAATGAGACAAGATATCTGGCTAGTCAGCCAAATCATTCCTTTAAGCCATTTTTGTCCATAAAATTGGCCTAAACCAGGGAAAAACATCGAGAAATTGACCGCTAACCAAGGATCTTTTGTATTAGTTTGTGTCGAATTAGATGAAGAAATGGTTCTCACTCTGACTGCAAGCCTTATGATGGGTGAAGGTCATACCATCATAGTCTTTTGAGCCTCAATGGCTGTGATTTCAATCACATAGAAATTCTTTAAACATCAGTGTCATAAAACCTCTAATCTGGAGATAGTGACTTACTCATTTCGGTGATAGTTGATATGGTGGCGCAACAAGAACTTAATTTAATTCAAGCGGTTCGTAAAGAGAGTATTCAACAGATTGAAACCCTTCTAAAAGGAGGGGTCAATGTGAATACAACTGACCCTCATCATACAACAGCCTTGATCTATGCGGTGCAACGGGGTGATCTCAAGATTGTTGAACTAATACTACATTGTGGCGCAAATGTCAACCATCAAAAACAACCCCAAGGTGTTAGCGCATTAATGTTAGCAGCATCAGGAAATCATCTGGCTATTCTAGATGTTTTAATTCAAGCGGGGGCTGATGTTAATCAAGTTAATAGTGATGGCAGTCCCGCGTTAATGATTGCCGTATATAAAGGGCATACCGATATCGTACAACGTTTGTTAGATGCGGGTGCGGATGTAAATTTACAAGATAACGACGGGGATACGGCTTTAAGTTTAGCAATTCAACAAAATTATATTGGAATCGCTATTCAATTAATCCAAAAAGGCATTAATATTAATCAATTTTACCCTGACGATGAAACGGCTTTAACCCTAGCTGCCGAAAAAGGAAACTGTGATTTAATTTCTTCTCTACTCAAAGCGGGTTCAGATATTAATCATGCTACAACAACAGGGGACACTGCTTTACTGATTGCTGCGACCGAAGGACATACCGAAGCAGTCAAACTTTTATTAACATCTGGGGTGAATATCCATCACCAAAATCATGAGGGAGAAACCGCATTACATTTAGCCACCATCGAAGGACATTTAGCGATTGTCCAAATTTTATTACAAGCGGGGATTAAAGCAGCGCAACGCAATCAATTAGGCGATACACCTCTAATTATTGCAGCATTACAAGGTTATGAGGAAATTGTTAAAGAACTTTTAAAATATCAAGCAAATCCCAATCTAGAAAATCAAAGAGAAACACCGTTAACTTTAGCCATTGCTCAAGAACATTTAAACATTGTCAAAATTTTACTCGATAGTGGGGCTAATCCTAATCAATTTTATTTAGATGGTAAAACTGTTTTGATGAAAGCAGCCGAATTAAATAATGTAGTATTAATTCAATATTTGTTAAGTGCAGGAGCCGACATCAACCAAAAAGATAAAAATGGAGGAACTGCTATCATGTGGGCAAGTTATCGCGGTAGTCTAGAAGCTGTACAACTTCTCTTACAATCCGCCAATATTAGTTTAAACGATCGTAATCCAGGGGGTTTGACTGCTCTTATGTTAGCTCAATTTCAACAACATCATGAGATCGTTAGTTTACTCCAAAAAGCAGGGGCAAGAGAATAAGTTAAGGGTTTGGTAGATGGTGTATCAATTTACTTTTTCTCCCTATCAAAAAAAATTCCGTCAACCGCTACTAACCCATCATGGAACGTGGGAAATTCGAGAAGGAATTATTATTACATTAACCGACAATAAAGGAAAAAAAGGGGTAGGTGAAATTGCTACCTTATCTTGGTTTGGTTCAGAATCTCACCAACAAGCATTAGACTTTTGTCAACAGTTGGGAAAAACCATTACTCAAGAAACGATTTATCATATTCCGACTCATTTACCCGCTTGTCAATTTGGGTTTGAGACAGCCTTAGAAAATCTGTTATTTTCTTCGTCATTCTCTCAATCTATCCATTATAGTTACTTACTCCCAACAGGAGAAAAAGCCTTAACTCATTGGCAAGAAATCTATCAACAAGCTGGAGAATTACAATCAGATATCACTTTAAAATGGAAAATTGGCGTAAAATCGATTACTGAAGAAATTTCACTTTTTAATCAATTATGTCAAGCGTTACCCAGCAATATAAAATTACGTCTAGATGCCAATGGTGGACTAAAACTAGATGAAGCTAAAATTTGGTTATCTGTTACTGATCAAACTAAAATAGTAGAATTTCTAGAACAACCTTTACCACCCGAACAGTTTAAAATAATGTTACAGTTGAGTCAAGCTTATTCTACACTTTTAGCATTAGATGAATCGGTTGCCACCATTCAACAATTAAAAGACTGTTATCATCAAGGATGGCGTAGTATTTTTGTGATTAAACCTGCAATAGTTGGTTCTATTTTACAACTGCGTCAGTTTTTAAAAGACTATTCAGTAGATTCTGTTTTTTCATCGGTTTTTGAAACGGATATCGGACGACAAAAAGCGATACAATTAGCCGCAGAATTATCGAATGGTACTCGCGCTATTGGTTTTGGTTTAAATCATTGGTTTATTGAATGAAAGAAATTTTAGAAGTCTTAAAAAAAAGAAGTCAAACTAACTGGTTAGTGGGCTGGAATAGTTTAGATTTTTATCGAGATACACTCATTTTTTATCATCAATTTAATCAATATCATCAACCAACGATTTTTTTAGCAGAATCAAATCCCTATCTTTTTTTAACTGCTTTTGTTGCGGCTGTTGCTTCAGCAAGTTCTCTATTTTTATGTAATCCAGACTGGAAGGAACAAGAATGGCAACAAGTCTATCAATTAGTATCACCTGATCTTGTTGTTGGTGTATCTCCGAAAAATATTCCTAAAAATATTGCCGCTAAATCTAATTTAATAAATAAGATTATGATTCCCACTGGTGGCACATCAGGAAAAATTAAATTTGCAATTCACACCTGGGAAACTCTAGAAGCTTCTGTGAGAGGATTTCGGGAATATTTTGCAGTTAATCAAGTTAATTCTTGTTGTGTTTTACCTCTTTATCATGTTAGCGGGTTAATGCAGTTTTTACGTTCTTGGTTTACTGAAGGACAGTTTTTATTTGGCTTTTATTACCAGATTAAACAAGGTATTTTACCTCAAATAGAAGCTCAAACATTTTTCATTTCACTTGTGCCTACTCAACTACAATTTTTATTAAAAAATTATCCAAATTGGTTAAAAGAATTTTTAACTATTTTATTGGGTGGTGCGCCCGCTTGGACATCACTTTTAGAACAAGCAATACAAGAAAAAATTAATTTAGCATTAACTTATGGCATGACAGAAACAGCCTCACAAGTTGTCGCCTTAAAACCCAAAGAATTTTTAAAAGGTAATATAAGTAACGGAAAAGTTTTACCTCATGCAATCCTAAAAATTAGTTCTGAAAATAATATTATTATTGAATCCAAATCAATGTTTTTAGGTTATTATCCAAATCTTCATCAACAAAAAGAATTAATTACTGATGACGTGGGCTATTTTGATGATAAAAATAATTTATTTATTTTAGGACGAGATAGCCAAAAGATAATTACTGGGGGTGAAAATGTTTATCCTAAAGAAGTCGAGGAAGCTATTTTATCAACTCAACTTGTACAAGATGTTGCCGTAATTGGTATTTCCGATTTACAATGGGGTCAAATTATTGTAGCTTTGTATGTTTCTAACAGATCAGATAGAGTAGAAGAAATGATTAAGATAGAACTTGAGCATCGAATCAGTAAATACAAACATCCGAAACACTGGATTAAAGTCACACAGGTTCCTCGTAATTCACAAGGAAAAATTAATCAAGAACAAATCCAAAAGTTAGTCAATTCTTTTTTAAAGTAAAAAGTTGGAGTAGTTAGGGTCAAAGTATGAAAATCGCTAGAAGAAAGTTTGTGCAAGGTACTATTTTTGGAGCTACTTTAGGAATTGCAGGAAGCTTGACGAATAAGTATTTTAGTGATGCAACAGAAAATAAGAAACGACCTAATTTTGTGGTTTTAGTAACAGATGATATGCGATGGGACTGTTTAGGAGTAGCTGGAAATCGAGTTATTCAAACGCCACATCTTGATGCTTTAGTCTACGATGGAACCTTATTTCTAAATCATTTTGTCACTACATCAATTTGTCCGAGTAGTCGCGCTAGTATCTTCATGGGAGACTATGCAAGAAGACATAAAATTTGGGATTTTGATACGGCTTTAACTCCAGAACAATTTCGTTTATCGTATCCTTATTTATTGCGTTCTGCTGGCTATGAAACCGCTTTTATTGGTAAATGGGGACTTGGTGGAAAATTACCTATAACAGAATTTGATTACTGGAAAGGTTTTGAAGGACAAGGGTATTATTTTGAACCAGGACAAAAAATCCATTCAACTCAATTATTAACGAATCAAGCATTAGATTACTTCAATCAATATTCAGGTGCAAAACCCTTTTGTTTATCTCTTAGTTATAAAGCTCCTCATGCTCAAGATAATAGTCCAGAACCATTTCAAATCGATCCAAAATTTGCAAATCTTTATCAAGATGTAACAATCGCTGATATTTCAACTAATACAGCCGCTAATTTTAAAAACCTGCCGCTATTTCTACAAGAATCTGAAGGTCGAATTCGTTGGAAAGGTAGATTTAATCAACCTGAATTTGAACATTCAGTTAAACAATACTATCGACTTATTACGGGTGTCGATGATTCAGTTAGACAAATCGTTGAGAAATTAAAACAACTCAATGTCTACGATCATACTTATATTATTTTCACCTCAGATAACGGCTTTTTCTTAGGCGATCGCGGACTGTCAGATAAATGGTTTGGCTATGAAGAATCAATTCGTACTCCTTTAATAATTCGTTCACCAAAAGAACCCTATAAACAACTAATTCCAGCCATGACCTTGAATATTGATATCGCCCCGACTATTCTTGATTTAGCAGAAATTGATCTTCCTCAGTCAATGCAAGGAAAAAGTCTTGTTCCACTAATCCAAGAAAAAACCGAATCTTTAAGAGATATCTGGTTTTATGAACATCTGCTCAATATTCCTAAAATTCCCAAAAGTGAAGGTATCCGTACCGCCGACTATAAATATTTAAGTTATCTTATACCCAATCAAAATTACGAGATGCTCTTTAATTTAAAACAAGATCCACTAGAAGAAAATAATCTAGCCAATCTTCCCCAATATCAAGATAAACTACAGGAATTTAGACAAGCCGTTAACCAATTTTCAAAAAGTTTAGTTTGAGCATTAATTCCTAAAGTATTGGTTTTCCAGCCCTCACTAAGACTAAAACCATACAATCATTGACCGAAAAATGATAGAATTGTTAACAAAAACACATCAATAAACAAAAATCAAGCCAGCCACCCGTACTCTAAAGATAAAAAACTGCTATGTTTAAAGCCTTACTGGGAGATCCAAACGCTCGTAAAATTAAAAAATTTCAACCACTTGTCACAGACATCAATCTCCTCGAAGAAGACATTAAAAAGCTGTCTGATGATGACTTAAAACGAAAAACAGCAGAATTTAGACAAATTATCGAAAAAACTCGCAGTGACCAAGAACGAGCAGACGTATTAGATGATATTTTACCCGAAGCCTTTGCCGTAGTCAGAGAAGCAGGGATTCGAGTATTGGGAATGCGACACTTTGATGTACAACTATTAGGCGGTATCGTTCTCCATAAAGGACAAATTGCCGAAATGAAAACAGGAGAAGGAAAAACCCTTGTGGCGACTCTCCCCTCATATCTAAACGGAGTAACAGGTAGAGGCGTTCATGTCGTCACCGTTAACGACTATCTAGCCCGTAGAGACGCGGAATGGATGGGACAAGTTCACCGTTTCTTAGGTTTAAGTGTCGGACTCATTCAACAGGGAATGTCCCCCGAAGAACGCAAAAAAAACTACGGTTGTGACATCACTTACACCACCAACAGCGAATTAGGTTTCGACTATCTGCGGGATAACATGGCAACTACAATGGGTGAAGTCGTGCAACGTCCTTTTAACTATTGTGTAATTGACGAAGTAGACTCGATTCTCATTGACGAAGCAAGAACCCCCTTAATTATCTCAGGTGCGGTAGATCGTCCCATTGAAAAATATTACGAAGCGGCTCAAATTGCCTGGGAATTAGTCAAACAACAAGAAGAAGACGGGCCAGGTGACTACGAAGTTGATGAAAAAGCCCGAAATATCTTGATGACGGATGAAGGCTATAAAAAAGCGGAACAACTTATAGGTGTTGATGATTTGTATGATCAAGAAAACCCTTGGGCGCATTATATTTTAAATGCCGTTAAAGCCAAAGAATTATTTCTCAAAGACGTAAACTACATCGTTCGCAATGGAGAAGTCGTGATCGTCGATGAGTTCACGGGACGGGTTATGATCGGCAGACGTTGGAGTGATGGACTTCACCAAGCCATTGAAGCTAAAGAAGGTGTCGAAATTCAACAAGAAACCCAAACCCTTGCCACCATTACCTATCAAAACTTCTTCTTACTGTATCCTAAACTCGCAGGAATGACAGGAACCGCGAAAACTGAAGAAACTGAACTCGAAAAAGTTTATAACCTGCAAGTAACCATTGTTCCGACAAACCGCACTTCTAAACGCGATGACCTGGCCGATGTTGTCTACAAAAACGAGGGCGCGAAATGGAAAGCGATCGCCAGTGAATGCGAAGAACTTCATAACATTGGTCGTCCCATTCTAGTCGGTACTACCAGCGTTGAAAAATCAGAACTACTGTCCTCTTTACTCGCTGAACGTAAAATCCCCCATAACCTGTTAAATGCCCGCCCCGAAAACGTAGAACGGGAATCAGAAATTGTCGCCCAAGCAGGACGAAAAGGCGCGGTAACCATTGCTACTAATATGGCAGGTCGTGGAACCGATATTATTCTTGGTGGAAACGCCGACTATATGGCGCGTCTGAAAATTCGCGAATACTTAATGCCGCGACTCGTTCGACCCGATGACGATGAATTGATGTACAGTGTGGCTGCGGTGAATAATGGACGCAACCGCCCCGAAGGTTTTGGCAATAGTAACGGCAAAAAGAAAAAGAAAACTTGGAAAGCTTCACCCGAAATTTTTCCCACCGAACTTTCTAAAGAAATAGAAAAAGCCCTCAAAGGTGCGGTACAATTCGCCATCGATCAATATGGGGAACAAAGTTTACCTGAACTCGAAGTCGAAGAAAAAATAGCGATCGCATCGGAAAAAGCCCCCACCGATGATCTCGTAATTCGAGAACTACGGGAAGTCTATAAACTCATCCGTTCCGAATACGAAAAATTCACGACCACCGAACATGATGAAGTGGTTTCCAGAGGCGGACTCCATGTGATCGGAACGGAACGCCACGAGTCACGACGCATCGATAACCAGCTAAGAGGACGCGCTGGACGACAAGGTGACCCTGGTTCTACGCGCTTTTTCCTCAGTCTACAAGATAACCTATTGCGGATCTTTGGTGGCGATCGCGTCGAGGGATTGATGAATGCTTTCCGCGTCGAGGAAGATATGCCTATTGAGTCTGGAATGTTAACCCGTTCTCTAGAAGGCGCACAGAAGAAAGTCGAAACCTTCTATTATGATTCTAGAAAACAGGTATTTGAGTATGACGAAGTAATGAATAATCAACGTCGTGCCATCTATGCCGAACGTCGTCGCGTCTTAGAAGGACTTGATCTTAGAGAACAGGTTCTACAATATGCCGAAAAAACGATGGACGAAATTATAGATTATTACGTCGATCCAGAATTACCCGCCGAAGAATGGAACCTCGAAGGTTTGATCAAAAAATCCAAAGAATTTGTCTATCTGCTTCCTGATTTTGATGCCAAAGAACTCGAAGAGATGACTGTCATTGAGATGAAAAACTATCTTCATGAAGAAGTCAGAAAAGCCTATGAAATCAAAGAACAGCAAGTCGATCAAACCCGCCCCGGTTTGATGCGCGATGCCGAACGATACTTTATCTTGCAACAAATTGACGCAAGATGGCGCGAACATCTTCAAGCGATGGAAGCCCTACGGGAGTCCGTTGGTTTACGGAGTTATGGTCAAAAAGATCCACTCATTGAATACAAACAAGAAGGTTATGAGATGTTCTTGGAAATGATGATCGATATTCGTCGTAATGTCGTTTACTCTCTATTCCAAATGCAACAGCAAGCACAACCTCAAACCGTCTAATCATAAAGTTGGGGGTGTAAATGCCCCCAATGACATAATAAAAAATAACCATGACCTTTGTTGCCGTATTTTGTCTAGGACTTTTATTCTTTCAAATTCCCGCTACTCTCATTTTGTTGTCTCGCTTACTTAAAGGGCCGAGTCGTCGCCCTCCCCTACTCCCGCTTCAAACGACAGGCGATCTTTTAGGAAAAGTGAGTATAATTGTACCTACTCTAAATGAAGTAGAACGGATCGATCCCTGTTTATTGGGTTTGAGTCAACAAGGTTATGAAGTGCGCGAAATATTAGTAGTCGATAGTCAGTCCACTGATGGGACTAGAGAAAAAATCAAAGATATCGCCGCCCTTGATCCACGTTTTCGCCTCAAGACTGATGATCCTTTACCCTCTAATTGGGTGGGTCGTCCCTGGGCGTTGCATAATGGTTTTCTAATGAGTTCTCCGCAGAGTGAGTGGATCTTAGGAATTGATGCCGATACCCAACCGCAACGGGGTTTAGTGGCTAGTATCGTTAAAACCGCAATAGAAGAAGGTTATGATCTCTTATCCCTCTCACCCCAATTTATCCTTAAATACCCTGGCGAATGGTGGCTACAACCTGCTTTACTGATGACCCTCCTCTATCGGTTTGACTCAGCAGGTGTCAGAGATCATGTACCTGAAAGAGTTATGGCGAATGGTCAATGTTTTCTGATTCGGCGATCGGTTTTAGAAGCGTTAGGGGGCTATCAATGTGCAGCAAAATCGTTTTGTGATGATGTGACCTTAGCCCGTTATGCTGCGTGTTCAGGGTACAAAGTCGGGTTTATGGATGGGGCGAAAGTCTTACGGGTGCGAATGTATGAAGGATTACAAGAAACGTGGAAAGAATGGGGGCGATCCCTTGATCTTAAAGATGCGGCAACTTCGGCACAAGTAACGGGTGATCTAGGATTCTTATTATTGATTCAAGGATTACCTTTATTTATAGTGATCGCTTTAGTTTTATTTTTTCTTCAAGGCTATCATTTTCCTACACTAATCATTGCTTTAGTCTTAAATCTGTTGTTACTATTGATTCGATTCGGTTTATTGTTTGCGATCACTCCATCTTATGATCGAGATCACACGAAACAAGCAAGTTCATGGTTATTTTGGTTATCGCCATTAGCCGATCCTTTAGCAGTTCTTAGAATTATGTTATCCGCACTACAAAAACCGACTTCTTGGCGTGGTAGGGAATATTAATTCTCAAAAAACCAAACGCAGAAAGTTTAAGGGTTAGTCACAATTAACTAATGACAAGTTGCTCTTTAAAACTACGACAAGTTGTCATCTTGATGACTTCACTTAACCCTTTTTTAACTTTCAGCTTGTATTAATCAATACGTTCAAGTTGCCAAAGAATTTGATTTCCTTCACGTCTAACTCGTGAGACAACCCAGTTACGCCAAGACCAATGGTCACCGCGACTGGTGACAGCACTAGCATTGATATCCATAAGATCAGCTAGTTCAGAGCTAGTGATTAAATAGCCTTTGCCAGCAATTTCCTCTGCGATCCGAAAGGTTTCAATAAGATTTTGTAGTTGAATAACGCGTTCTTCACGAGGAAGTTGGACTTCATCGAGGATGTTGGTAGATGATTCAATCATGGTGTTGTCGGAGTTCAAAGTAGTTAATTATCTTCCTTAGTAAACTATTGTTTTAGCAGTTATTAAGATAGATGCTTCTGCTACCATAATTCTACCGATTTTAAAAAAAAACGGTGTGATTTGATCACAAATTCCTAGAATTTTTAAGCAGAACACTAATTAAGCCATTATTTTAATGAATATTTGTCATGACTTTTCTAGCCGTCGTTCAATCCAATTATTGCGGCAGCAAATTTTTAACAATGTATACGCTCATCACATGACATTTAGTTGAATAAAGAAAATGGTTACAGACTGGACAAGATATATGATGCTCTTCCGACTCTGCCCAACTCATTGTTTGAATTTTGAATGCTTTTTTGCAATTACTGCATTCTATGAATTTTTCTTTGACATAAAAACTGGTAGCATTTTCCTTATATTCTATCGGGAGAGACAGATCACTAATCACGCTATCGACTGAATAAGTTTTAAGATTAACCAAATTCATTCCATCTGAGAAAACCGTCACTAAGCCATCGCTAGAAACTACAAACAATACCGTTTCTGGAAAATCATAAGAAAATCGTTTTGCTGAAGTATGTCGAGTTCCTCGATAGGCTTTAATCAAACTTCGGCTATCTTCTGAATATTTTAGATGTGCGCCTCCCCCAATCACTAGACCTTCAGCATCAATAAACACCGCCCCATCTGCATAAGTCAATAGATGACGGAGAATGGCTCGATTTACATCATCTAGCATATTCAGTATAAGTCGTTTCTGAAGATTCCCTGCGATCGTACTCGGTAAAAAGCGTTCCATTTCTTTAGCAGGAAGACTTTTTAAACACCAAACCAAGGTAGCCCCAATTTTATTCGGACTCAGTTCATAGAAACAAAAACCCAAAATACTATCCAAAATTTCGCAATCAATGGGAGAAACACAGCGACGAATATTACTCAACGCCTGTTTAATCGAGGGTTTGCGCTGCCATTGACGATATTGATGGATAAAAACCCCTTCATCACAGAAAATCTTTGTCGTTCCAGTATTATCCGTAATACAAATCACCGCTTGAGAGGATTGTTGTAAATGAACGAGGGAATATTCATCATTAGCACTTTCAGCTAAAGGAAAAACCCCCTTAAATTCTCCTTCCGTAAAAATGAGAAAACTATGACAACCATCAGCGATCCGACGGGCAATATTGAGTTCAAACCCCGTTTGATCAGCAAATTTACGATAAATCAATGAATCTGTACAACTACAAACAATAAAGCCATAGGGTTGAATTTTGCCTTCATGAACTACAGGGCGCAAAGCATATTCAAGTTCAGCTAAGACGGCTTCGTGTTCAATAATTTCTGGAATAAAACTAGCAATCCCATTCTGTTCGAGTTCATCTTTGAGAAAAGACATTTGAGCCATCGATTACGCTATCTTTTCTAAGATAACTTAAACAAACGGGTTAATCTCTTCTATCTCATCAATAGACAACATTTTACTATGATCTCTAGACTCTACGCGATCGCTCAACAAGTCAGCATAGGGACATTTTTCAAAACAGTCAAAACGATGAGGGAAAAATACTTCGTGTTCTAAGTAATTTTTCAACCATTGATCTAGTTGAGTCAACAGACGGATTAAATCTCGTTGAGTTTGTTCATGTTGCTGGCTATCGTAATTAAAAGTAATCTTTTGCGGTTCTTTGGGCAACTTAACAAACCAGTAAGTCATCGAAATCTGTTCAGGTAAATAAGAAGACGTTTCAGCAAGGACATACAGATAAAGCCGTGTTTGCCAGTTTTTCGCCAGCTTATTCGGTTTTTCTGGCTGTAAATAAGTTTTCCAGTCCAAAATCTGAGCCTGTGTTGAATCAGCAATCAAAAGATCATAAATGACCGTAAACAAATAACCTTGCATCTCAAGTGTACGGCAATGCTCCGCCGCCCTTGTTTGATGATTCAGTTGCAGTTCGGGGGCCGCTTGTAAAAGTGCCTTCAGAGAATGGTTTAATTGATCATCATCACTCAAAAGTTCTTCAATCGGTAATCCTAATTCTCGCTGTTGCATCAACAAGTGAAACTGACTACCCCAAGTTAGTTTTTCTTGCTGTTCTGGACTCGTTGGTGTAGTGAGTTGTTCAAGATAAATACGCTGAAATTGAGGGGGACAAGTTTCTAAAAGGTTAAGCTGTGCTTGAGAGAGTCGAATTAGGGGAAATTTAGCGTGTTCTAAAGGTGATGAGATTTCCATATCGTCTAGAATTGTAAATAGAACGTAACAAAGCTTGGGAAAAACAATGGCGACTAACGTTGAAATTTATACATGGAGTTCTTGTCCTTTTTGTATTAGGGCTAAAGCCTTATTAAATAAAAAAGGGGTAGAGTATACCGAATATGCGATCGATGGAGATGAAAAAGCCCGCGCTTTGATGGCACAAAGAGCAAATGGACGTAAAAGTGTTCCCCAAATTTTTATTGATGATCAACATATCGGTGGTTGTGATGACCTATATGCTTTAGATCGACAAGGTGAATTAGATCCGCTTTTAGCTTAAACAGTAATCCAACCATGAAACTAGCATTTATTATCGATCCGATCGCCAAGTTAGATCCAGGGCATGATACCAGTGTAGCGTTGATGGAAGCCGCCCAAGCAATGGGTCATGAGGTTTGGATCACGCAAATTCAAAATCTTACGGTGATTTCAGGAAAAGCATGGGCAACTCTTAAACCCGTTCACTTAACTCCTGTCACTAAGAATGGCGATCGTTGGATTGCGGTTCCGAATTGGTATACTTTGGGTGAAGAGGGTTTGACCTGTCTAGATGAAATGGATGTGGTTTGGATGCGAAAAGATCCACCCGTCAACATTCCTTATCTTTATGCCACCTATATTTTAGATTTGATTAATCCTGCTTCTACAAGAGTGCTGAATTCTCCAAAAGGTTTAAGAGAAGCTAATGAGAAAATGTATACCCTTCAATTTACCGAAGTGATGCCAGAAACGATCGTCACTCAAGAAAAAGCCATTATCCGAAAATTCCTTGATGAAAAACAAGCAGCAGTGATGAAACCATTGGGGGGAAAAGCGGGAGAAGGTATTTTATTTTTAGACCCAAGCGATCGTAATTTTAATTCTTTAGTGGAAATTAGCACCAAATGGGGACAAGAACCCGTCATGATCCAATCTTATTTACCTGCGGCCAAAGACGGCGATAAACGAATTATAGTGCTAGATGGAGAGCCAATTGGAGCAGTTAATCGGATTCCAACAGGTAAAGAATTTCGCGGTAATATGGCAGTGGGTGGACGAGTCGCCAAAGTCGAAATTACAGACAGAGAACGAGAAATTTGTCAAGTAGTTGCCCCCAAATTAAAACAAAATGGTTTATATTTTGTCGGTTTAGATGTAATTGGCGGTTATCTAACTGAAGTGAATGTGACAAGTCCTACTGGAGTTAGGGAAATTGATCGCTTAAATGGGGTGAATTTGGGTAAACAAGTGATGGAATGGATCGAGAAACGATGAATGCACTATCAATTCCAACTTGGATGGTTCATGTATCCAGTGTTATTGAATGGATGGCGGCTATGTGGTTGATCTGGACTTATGGGGAAGTGACAGGCGATCGCACTTGGCGGACTTTATCTTATGGAATGTTACCCGCGTTGGTGAGTGCCATGTGTGCTTGTACCTGGCATTTTTTCGACAATGCTCTTAGTTTATCCTGGTTGGTTACAGTTCAAGCTGCAATGACCGTCGTAGGAAATTGTACCATGTGTGCGGCGGGCTGGTGGATTTGGCGCTCGTCCCGTCAAAAAATTGTTTAAGTTGATATGGTTGGAAAAAATACAGCAGGAGATAAATTAAAAAATTCGGCTAACTCTTGAATATGTCTAGCCGTTAATTCCCGTTTTCCATTTAGAATATCTGAAATAATTGATTCAGTTTTAAAAATTGAAACAAGATCTTTTTGTCGTAGGTTTCGTTCTTCTAATAATACTTTCAAAAGTTCAACGCCATAAATATCAGGGATTGGCTCTTGAGTTTGTTCGTATTCATAAATCAAAGCACCCAAGACATTAAGATAGTCTCGTTCCTCTAAAGTTAATTTAGGTTTGTCTAATAGAGAATTAACTACTTCTTGCATTGCTTCTAATTTTTCATCAGAATCAATGGGACGTGGTGGAAAGTGATGAAGTAATTCAAGGTATCTGTCAGTGATCATAAATTAAGTTACCATTATTTAAAAATAAAAACTAAAGGAGATAGATCAAATCAAATTTTAAGTAATTTTTGTAAAATTTAATATTATTTATCGTACCATTCATCTTTTTTCCAATTATCTTTATCATATTCAGCGTGGGTTAATGCCTTTGATGATAAAAACTTTTCCATTGTGAAAATCAATAAGAGTAATCAATCTGTAATTGCTTCCACAAATATTGAAAATGATGAAGTTACCGACTTGATCAGCCGACGGGAAAACCTGACGAACGTCTTCAAAATTTTTCCACTTATGTTGGCTAGATAGTTTGTACCAGTATCGTAATCCAGCTTGTGACTCTGGATGAATTTTCCAAAATTTATTCAAGGCGGATTTTGAAATAACGTGCATAAATTATTAATCCTTTTATGAAAATCAATAGTCATATTTATACCTCCTGTAGTTAATGGCTATGAATGCCAATTCTTGAAGTTAGCAAATTGCGAAGTTAATTGTCAAGTCAGGCGTGTAGTCCTTTACCACTTTTTATAAGATAAAAACTTGCCATTCATAATTACCTTAACCCGATCGCCTTTGGGGTCTTCCTCTTTTTCGATATCAAGCGTAAAATCGATCGCACTCATGATCCCATCACCAAATTTTTCGTGAATGATCTCTTTAATTGGCATTCCGTAGACCTGCATAATTTCATAAAAACGGTAAATTAAAGGATCACTCGGAACAACATCGCCTAAACCCTTCGAGGGATAACTGGTTAATTCTGTGACGACAGAAGTATCTAAACCCAGTGCCGTAACGATTTTGAGTGCTTCTTCTTCACTTGCACTGGCTTGACGGTAAAATACAGCAGCTAACCACACTTCATCGCGTCCCACCATATCTTCTAACTGAGCAAAACTTAATCCTTTGGCTTTTTTAGCGGCTAACAGTTTTTCTGTAATGGCGGGAATTTCGGGAAGTGACATTATTGAAGTCCTCAAAGCGTGATTTTCTCTATAATTTACCGTCAAAACCGATTTTTGGGAACAGACGCGCTCTTTAGAAGCGCATCTATTGTCCCTAATAGCGGTAATCATTGCGATCATTGTAGCGATAGCCATTGCCATTAAGATATAAATCGGATCTTAGCGTCAGATTAAGATCTCGATCCGTATCAATCGAAATGAGATCACGAGAACCGCCACCGATCACACCCGTTTCAGGTAAAGCCCAGCCCGCAATTGTCCCAATGGCTGCACCCGCAATCACTTCTAGGGCGTTAATATTGCGATCGCCTGTTAGTCCTGCAATAACAGCTGCTGCACCCGCACCCGCGACGGTTCCACCTAAAATTTCTTTAGGGTTCGCGCCTTTTTTAATGGTTTCAGTACGAGTGACAACATTCGATGTGGCATTGATCGAGATTTCTTCACCATTATCGAGAATAAGCTTTTTAGCGACAAAGCGTGCGCCGCGTGCTGCGGGTTGTAATTGTCCTGAGATTTGGCTACCAGCAGGAATAACAACGCCATTACGAGCGCGAATATCTCTAGCGACTTCGAGGGTTAAGGGGATGGTTTCATCTTGAGACATTAGAATTCTTTTGCCGTCTTCATATCGAACAGGAATGGATGTGCCAGAAGGGACAACCGCTTGTCGATAAGAGTTATTACGTTGTGCTTGTACGGGATTAGGTTTAGCCGCAACGGGATCTATCGGTAGAATGGGGGTAACCGTTAGGGTACCGAGTAATAAGGTAAGTGCAGTAGCGGTTTTTTTATTGTTGATGTTTAACATTGTGTCTTCCTGGATTAAACTCTCTATACTTTCAGAGTAATTTTTCTCTCTGTTCATGTCAGTCCCAAACAACATGGAAATTAAGGGAAACCAAATTAATACAAGTTTACTAATTAGAGAAAAAAGTAGAATCAGAACAATTATTGATTTCTTTTTACCAATTCAATTGAGTGGCAATAACTTTATTGTCTAAAGTCTAAACCCTGTTTAAGATGTCTTGTCTGGCATCTCTATATCAACTTTTTAGCTCGATTACAAAAAATAAAAAATTAATAATTTTACTGATTTTTTTACGCAATTTGTAAAAATTATAAGTTTTATAAACTAAAATCCTGACAAAAATTTAATTTTTTTGTTAATTTCAAAACAAAATCTTATTGTATATTTTGAATAAACTGATTAATTAAACAATAATGTAAAGCAATTTGGCAAAAACCGCATAATTAATTTATAAGGACTTGCATTGACTTCCTAACTGGTTGAAACCTTAATTACTTGCTATGGCAAATAGACAATAGGAGCATAGATTGTTCTTAAATAATCAATATCAAATTTATTTAAAGTAACTTCAAAACTTTTGAAGTTAGTGTATTGCACATGATTCATACTAAATCCTACTTTTAAAAGCTACTAAAGAATTAAGTATAAGTAAGCCAG